>MHCFR05601__coassemble_646_pt1 | contig 75573 bp, 58 predicted proteins | sample MHCFR05601__metabat2_high_PE_060 | metagenome-assembled genome bin MHCFR05601
GATGAATCGAAGGGGCCTTTAACAGGGAACAGGAATTCTCCATTACCAATTACCCTGTCTGTCAATGAGGGGTCGTTGATTAACTCCTATGTATATCCAACCGACCTGGATGTCTCTCTTTCCAATGATGGAAAGATAATTATGGTTCGTTTTACCGGTAACTCGGTTTACTCCCGACTGCTTGGTCAGGAGTGGCTCTGGTGGGGAGAACAGACTCCGAGCCAGGATAATTATGCTCAGTTTGAAGCACTGGCTGCTGCGAATGGCGATACGGGGTTCAACGGAGCGGTCGAGAGCTTCATCCGCGAGGGTGTTGAAGGCGTAAGTGCCTGCCTCTCGCAGCCGATTGCCTCGATCGAGGTGACCAGTTCCGCAGCATGGGACAAGAATCACCCGGCCGGTACGCCGCTGAACGATATGATTCGGATCTTCTCGCCTCGCTATGCGGAGGTTTTCGACAGTGGATACGAATTGCTGTATCGCAACTGGGGCCATGCCGACGAGGCTGAAAGGGAGCAGTATCCGCCGCGTCAGGATTTCGGAACCGAATACAGTTCGCGCGATGCCGCGTGGAAACTGCTGACCGAGCTGGACGAGACGGACAAACGGATTTTTCCCGCTTATTTCGTACTGAAGAGTCTGCCTTACCTTCCGCTGTTCGGGCAGCAGATCACCGTCAAGGTTACGCTGGCCGACGGGACCGTCCTGACCGGGACGTGCCGCGAATAGAACCAGGTTGCATATAAAAAAAGGCTGAGATGTTTTTCTCAGCCTTCTTTGTTTTGTCGGGATCTTATGAACGATTCGTCTCCCTGTCGGGTGTAAATGCGCTCATGGCCAGATAATCGGGATCGGGGGCATAAATATAGAGCACAGACCCCTCCTTGATCGTGTTGATAACCTCGCTGTTGATCTGACGGGGCAGGGCAGGGCAGCCGAGACTTCGCCCCGGACGGCCGTTGGACTGCACGAACGAAGGGTCGCAATAGTCGGCCCCGTGCATGACAATGGCACGCTCCTTGGCCCTGTCGTTGATCCCTTTTTCAAGTCCGTTCAACACGAGCGAGTAGCCGTTTCGGCCGATATAGGTATTCTCGGTCAGGTAAAATCCCAACGAACTCTTGTTCGACCCCGGTGTATTGCCGAACGAGGTGGCGTAGACTCCGCCGCTGTTCTTCCCGTGGGCCACCAGAGAGTGGTAGAGCACTCTGGCGTGCCGGATGTCGATCACGTAGAGTCGCTCCTCGGTCGAGGGCTTGCTGAAATCGATCAACGTCAGGATCTCTTTTTTTCGATCGGCGATCTTTTCGTATCCCTCGTAGGCTTTCTTGAAAACGGGAAAGGCAACGTGATCCTCAAGCCCCGCCTCCGTATAGATACGGACGGCCTCCGCATTGCTCGCCTCCTCCGAGGCGTCCGGCCCGGGCAGAGCGGCTCCGAACGGGAAAAGGGAGAGCAGGGCGAATAATATGAATTTACGCATGAATGTGTATGAATCTTGTGAATACGGTACTGCACCTCCCCGGCCGGTACGACTGGGGGAAGGCTCGGCGGCAAATATACGGATTTTTTTGATTTCGCAAAAACAGAGCGAAATTACTCGATGATAACTACTAAAGTTCTACCCACCGGGGCCCAGTCGTAGAAGAACTTGGCGTGCGAGGTGGCGTTGCGTACGCACATGTGCGAACGGGGAGTCGTGCCGAGCGACCAGCTGTATTCGATCGGAACCGTATCGGGTAGATTGACCGGTACTCCGTGGATGTAAGCCCCGTTGCAGAATCGGCTGGCCCACGGGGCGAATCCGCCCTCCTCGTCCGACCCGTCTTTCAGGAAGATCATTTTGCGCTTCTTCTCCTGGATCACATAAACGCCCAGCGGGGTCGGTTGAGCATATGGAGGTTCGTCGACCCCCGTCGTAGCTGGATTCATGCTGCGAATGAGCCACTTGCGGTGATCTCCCTGGAAAACGGAATCTTTTTTCTCAAGCAGGGCAATGTGCTGCATCCTGCGATCTACGAGAGCCACTTTACGGAAAGTGACCGTATCGGCGAGCGGACGTACGTACCGTTCCGGAACGAGATAACGACCGCGTCCCGCTTCGCAGATCGTTTCGATCTCTCTCCACCCGTTCGTTTGCTCCAGAATCCGCACCAAAGCCCCGTCCATGCCATACAAAACGGGGGCCATCGTATCCGACACTTCATAGAGAGGGATACCTTGCCAGCGCTCCGTTCCCAACGTATCGGCAATCCGGTTGTAACGATCCAATATCCACTTCTTTACCAGAGGCGATTCTCCGTTCCGGTTGTGTCTGTTCCGCAAAAAGCCCCACAGTGAAGGTGTCTGCTGCACGGTCTCCAGCAAAGCCAGATTTTCCTTGATTTTTTCCCATTGGAAGGAACGGCTCCTCTTTCCGTAGGGATAACTGTCCTCCAGCGTATATTTGTCGTATGCCAACTTTTTCTCCAGAACGATCTGGTCCGGGGTTACCGGATCGGGAGTCTCCAATTGCTTGACGAGCTCCACCCAAGGATCGATCAAATCCAGTCGGGCAACTGTATCTCCGTATGGCGGCGTACCGTAGGCTGAAAAAACTGCGAATCCATACAGGAGAAAAGCGAAAAGTCTCTTCATAAAGAAGGGTTAAAGGGTCTATGGATGGGTTAACGGGTTGGGTAAAATTTAAAAACAACAATTATCGTTCCTTTTTCGTCTTTTCCTGTGCGGACACTCTTTTTCCATGCACCCCGAACAGAAGTCCGGCTCTTTTCGAACGAAAGCTCTGATGATACGAAAAACGACGAATCCTCCTAAAACGATCCCGATCGCCAGGACGATAATTTGTTGCAGGTTCATTTTATAGCCAACAGATCAGTTGATAGGTCAGATACGATAGCAACCAGGCTATCGCCAAGCTGTAAACGGCCGAAGCACAGGCCCATTTCCATCCTATCTCGGCCCCAATGGCCGCGAGAGTTGCGATGCAGGGAAAATAGAGCAGGATGAAGACGAGCAGAGCCATGGTCGATGCCGGAGTGAAATCGCCGCTGGCGACCAGACGTTTCGACAGCACCGAATTCTCTACCTCCTCCGCCGTATCCTGTTGCTCGGAATAGAGGACACCGAACGTGCTTACGATAATCTCTTTGGCCGGCAGACCGGTCAGAATGGCCACACTTGCTTTCCAGTCGAGTCCCATCGGGGCCAGTACCGGAGCACAAGCCTTGCCGACGCGTCCCAGATAGGACTCTTCGTAATGCTGTGCTTCAGGCTCCGTTTCAGCCGGGCGCGGATAGTAGCTCAGGAACCAGACGATAGCCGAGGCAACCAGAATCAGTCCTCCCATCTTTTTGAGATACTGTGCGCACCGATCCCACATATGTTGCAGGGTAGCCCGGAGCGTGGGGACACGGTAGGGTGGTAATTCCATGACAAACGGTGTCTCATCGACCTTGAAGAGAAACCTCCGGAGCAGACGGGCCGTGATGATTGCGACAAGGATACCCAGCAGATAGAGCCCGAACATGACCCAGCTGGCATAGCCGGCAAAGAAGGTTCCGGCCAGCAGCAGGTAGATCGGGATGCGTGCGCTGCAGGACATGAACGGGACAATCAGCACCGTAATAAGCCGACTGCTGCGGCTTTCAATCGTACGGGTAGCCATGATGGCCGGCACGTTGCATCCGAAGCCCATGATGAGCGGGATGAACGATTTGCCATGCAAGCCGATACGGTGCATGATCCGGTCCATGATAAAGGCGGCACGGGCCAGATAACCCGAATCCTCCATAAAGGAGATGAAGAGGTAGAGGATGACGATATTGGGCAGGAAAACGATGACGCTGCCCACACCGCCGATGACTCCATCGACGATCAGATCCCGCAGCGGGCCGTCGGTCATAATACTGTCGATGCCGCTACCGATCTTTTCGACCAGTAGCTCGATCCACTCCTGGGGATAGGATCCCAGTTTGAAGGTGCAGTAGAACATGAGCCACATCAGGAAGAAGAAGATCGGGAAACCCCACAGTTTGTGGGTTACGAAAGCATCGATCATTTGAGTCGTTTGAGTCTTCTCTTTCCGACCCGGCGTGAATGTCTCTTTCAAGGCCCCGGAAATAAATCCGTATTTTTGATCGGCAAAAGCCGTTTCTATATCAATGTGCAATAAGCTTTTGACACGTTCAGCCTCCCTGCGACTCTGTTCTGCCCAGAGAGGGTAGTTCTTGCAGGACTTCAATTGATCCTTCACATATTGATCGTCCTCAAGAAGTTTCATGGCCAGATAGCGAGGTGGAAACTGTGGAGGCAGCTCATCGGACGACTCCTTCAACATCCGGGAAAGGGTAGCCAGGCTCTCTTCGATAACGCTGCCCTGATTGATATGGATGTGCCGCACCCGGTCATCCTGATGTTCGAAGACTGCAATAACCGTATCGAGCAGTTGTTCGATCCCCCGGCCATGACGAGCTACCACGGGGATCATCGGTACCCCCATCATGCGTCCCAGGTTGTCGTAGTCGAGCTGTGCCCCGCTTGCCTCAAGTTCATCGTACATATTGAGTGCGACGACCATGCGTGGATTCAAATCGATCAGTTCGGTAGTTAGATAGAGGTTCCGCTCGAGATTCGAGGCGACCACGGCATTGATCACCACGTCGGGCGTATGTTCGCTCAGGTGGCGTCTTACATAGATCTCCTCCGGAGTATAGGCTGTCAGGGCGTATGTTCCCGGAAGGTCCGTAATCTCGAATTCATACCCTTTGTAGGTGCAGTGTCCCCGCTTTGCATCGACCGTGACACCGCTATAATTGCCCACGTGCTCATGGCTGCCGGAGATGGCATTGAAGAGCGAGGTCTTTCCGCTGTTCGGGTTTCCGACCAGCGCGACGGAAATTCGATGCGAGTGACGGGCAATCACCTCCCGGATATTCTCTCCTTCGGAGGCTCCGCCGTGGTTCTGTACGATCGCTTCGGCCTCTTCGTGAGAGATAACCTCCACCATGCATGCTTCGCTGCGCCGCAACGACACTTCGTAATCCATAATTCGATATACAATGGGATCTTGCAGGGGCGCGTTGAAGATCACCTCGACCTTCTTCCCCCGTACAAATCCCATCTCCATAATTCTGCGACGGAATCCACCATGCCCCTGAACCTTCAGGATCGTGGCCGACTCGCCCGTTTTCAGATCAGATAGACGCATAAACAAACTCTTCTTAGCCGAAGGGGGCGGCCTTGAACACACATCGGTCGTCTCCCCTCTTGCGGTTTCTCTCCGTATTTTTTATCTTTGAGACAAAGATAGCCAATATTTACAAAACCTTACCCCTACATATGGGGATTATCGCTCAGACAACCGAAGGAATTTCTCCTCATGAATGGCATTTTTCCCTTGAAAATCTTGGTAGTTAGAATTTTTTACTATCTTTGCAATAACAACACATCCAAATTATCATTATACGCTATGAAAGAACTAGTTGAAAAAATCAATGCCGAGTACGAACTGTTTTTGGCCAATGCCAACGCTCAGGTAGAGAAAGGGAACAAAGCGGCTGGAACTCGTGCTCGCAAATCGGCTCTTGAACTCAGCAAACTGATGAAAGAGTTCCGCAAGGTTTCTGTAGAGGCCGCAAAATAATTTTTTGTATCATTCAAGACCTAAAGGCTGCATGCATTCGAAGCATGCGGCCTTTTGATTTTTCGGGTGCGGCCCCGTTTCGAATCCAAAAACGCGGACGATCCAGGCCGGAAGATGCAGGACGATACGGCCGTAACGCGAAGTAATAGCATTCGGTTCCTATCCGCTTTTACTTTTTCGGATAAGATCCTATCGGCACGGGAAACCCTCCCTGCTGTCAGAAAGAACCGTCGTGCCGCTAATTCTTGAAAAAGACTCCTCTTCGCCGGAAATTCTCCAGATCTTCCTCCGTCAATCCGGTTTTAGGGAACGGAACGGCACGGTTGTGGTCGTTCAGATAACGACGCGGAGCCTCGTAGTCGAAATCGTCGCTGACAAACGAATAGGACGAATTCAGGTAATCTCCCTCGATCGATGCCATGTCGGCAATGGTCTGGAACATGGAATGGGTCGTAGCCGGAGCCATCGTATTTTGTCGGGCGGCTTCGACCTTATCGGGAAATTCTCGACAATAGGAGGGCGAGAACCAAGCGAGATTGGCTATATAGAGCTGATGAAAGGTTGTCGTAGGAGAGGCGTGGAGGAATCGCCCCCGATCATCATCGAAAAGGTCTTCTCCATGATCCGCACAATAAAGCAGGGCACAGCAATCGTTTTCGAGCGAGCGCAGGTATCCGATCAATTCCGAGAGAAAATAATCCGTATAAAGAATCGAATTGTCGTAGGCGTTGACGATTTTCTGCAAGTTGCGTTTGGTGATGGCAACATCATCGTCCGGCAGGAAGCGGGCGAATTCACGGGGATAACGCTGATGATAGCTGAAATGCGAGCCATAACAATGAAGAATGAACAGCAAATCGTCTTGTGAATCCTCTTCGACGATCTTTCGCATGGTCTCCAGCAATTGCATGTCATAACGTGGCTCGGGCAGAAATAGAATGCTGTCAGCATCTCTTGCGAGTTTGTCGATCATGGCTCCCTGAGGCCGCTGGTTCGTAATAAACCACGTTTTAAAGCCCACTTCGTTGAAAAGGGCGGGCAATCCCTTACGACGGAACAACTCCTCGTGTTCGTCCGTACAAACCGACGAAAGAATCAACGGCACGCTCTTATGAGTCGTATTGCTTTGCGTGACCGTATTACGAAAGACGACCAGATCCTCCATTTGCGCAAGACGGGGTGTCGTTTCTCGTTCATAACCATAAATCTGCCAATTTTCGGCACGAGCTGCTTCTCCGATGATATATACGTATATTTCACGCTTGGAAGAGCGGGCCGTACGATGTGCTCGGTAGGAGAATTGGGCCGAAGTCTTTTCGAAACGGGAGGTTTTTCGAAACTCCGAAGCGCACAAATAGATGTTGTGCATGACGTTGACCGGGAAAATATCCGTTTTCATCACCCGTTTGTCTTCGCTAACTCGATAGGCAGGGATGAGCAATAACACTCCCAACAGAAAAAACGAGAATCCGATCAAGGCGATATTTTTACGGGCCGTATGCGAAAGTCTGTTTTTCTGTACGATCTCCCGCGAAGCGAGCCATAACAAGGGCAAATAAAGGATGCAAACGATGATGATCGAAGGGTAGATATTCGAGAGTAATTCGCCGGCCTCTCCCGGATTGGTCGTCAGGACATTGGTAAACATGTCGGTCGCAATGACCGAATTGCCGAACAGGTAGAGCAAGATAATCTGGAAAGCGCACAGAATGATGATCGGAAAGGCGATCCAGATCATAATCCCCGATCGTTTCAGCGCAACACTCCACATCAAATAGAATCCCATGGGAAGAAAGAGCGATGCCTCAGCCGACCAGATCGAAAGAGGTTCGGTGTAGATAAGGATCAGATTGGGAATGACGAGTAGGATGACGAAATAGATCGCCAACAAAATGGAATGCCTTTTCGTTCTCCCTTTATTTCGTTGATTTCCCATATATTCTCACCCGGTTTGATCAAAAGGCTTCGTTGATATTGAACAAGAAGCCGCTCGTTTTCTTACCGAATCCGTAATCGATGCGAATATTGACGCGTTTCTTAAACTCCCATCGCAGCCCGATGCCGTAGTTGGGCAGCGTCTGGTCCCACTTGAAGTCATTGAAACAGTGGAATACATTACCGGCCCCGCCCCAGGCCACGACTCCGATTCGACGCCAAATACGCTGCCTGATCTCAGCCTGAAGTGTGATCATGTAGTTGTCATTGTATTGTCCTTCGTAATATCCCCGCATGCGGCGGGAACCTCCCATGCGAGCCAGCATGGACCAGGGGGTTGTCGGAGCATTGCATTCGCTGTAAAGTTCCGAAGCGAGAATCGCATCCTTCCACACACGGGTATAACCGCTGACCGTAAAGGTCGTATGCCACAGTCCCTTGTCGAGCGACCCCAAGAATTTCGGAAGCCATTGCGCTTCGAGACTCACATAGACACCTCTGTAAGGATTGGGGATAAAGTCGCGGGAATCGTATTCAAGAATGGCTCCAATACCGGTAGCCATATTGGAAGTGCTCTCTCCCTCGATATATTCGATTCGGTCGAATTTGATTCCGTTGATGTATTGTGCCTCGATCGAAGCTCCGATGTATAGATTACTTACAAGTTGGTGCAGATAACGGATCTCGGCCTTATAGCGTTTGTCTACATAAGAGCTTTTGGGATTGTGAGCTCCAGCCACATAGCCTATTCCCCAATAATCGGTCGGCTGTGAGGCGAACGAAAGATCGTAAGTAATTCGGTTGCGGTTTGCGCGAAAAATGTTGTTGCCGCTTACGCCGATCTTGTAGAATCCTGCCGTGCTGGCCGTTGCATAAATCGATACGTCTGACGGAGCGGTAACAGAATCGGTACGATCAAGTCGATAAAGCCCTGCCGCCATGACCCCAAGTCCCAACTCGGTCTCCTTCGAATAATTGGGACCTCCGATGAAGGTGAAGTCAATTTTTTTCTCGAAAGTTTTGTCCGTGCTGGATTCTCCGAAATAGTCGATCACTTTCCGCAAAAAGTTTTTTTTCGGAGTTTCTCCTTTTGCAGGCAATGTATCTCCGATCATCGAAGACATCTCCATTCGCACCGTATCTATCGGCGTATAGCGATAAGATAACGTGTCGCCGCACGCCACATACAGGCTATCCTGAGCATGGAGACGGGAAGAGTATGCGAACAACAGAAGTCCGCATAATACGAAGAGCAATCTCGGCATGAGCGGAGTGATTATCTGTAAGCCTGAACGACGCGATAGAACTCCTTGATATCCTCTTCGGAGAGTACGCCTTTCCGCATGAATACCAATTCTCCCTCCTTGGAAACAAGCAGCAGGACGAACATGTTGTTACAATCGCCAAGCCCCCAGGCATCGCGCAGCACATGTTCCTGGTCCGCCAATACCGTTGCTCCGTTGGATTCCGTACGTTTGCGAGCCATACTGCGGGCTACTCCATTGGGGATCAGGGGCGCATCTTTAAGATTCATGATCCCGAATCCGACCAGGTTATCGCCGGAGACACGGTTATGTCGCTCCATATCTTCCGTAAAATCGCTGTTCTGCTTGTGGCGATCGGGATCGATATAAAATATCAACAGATTTTTCTCTCCCCAATAGGGAAGCGATGCAGGATTACCTTCCAAGTCGAGAATCTTAACATTGGATACCTGTTTGGGCAGAGATTGCGCTGAAACTGCAACTGCCGAAAAAAGCAGTGAAAGCAACAAGAGCAAATGTTTCGTCTTCATAAACAAGATCTATCTTTTTACAAATTGATATACGGTTTAATAAATTTCCCTATCAAAAATAGTGCAAAATCGTTGGGCATCGCTTGTCGAAAAGAGTACGATTGGGGGCAAAGATAATGAATTATTCCTATCCATGAATCGCATCTTTCTCCCCAATAATGGTGATTTTAGAAAGGTCTTATTCTGTCGACCGAATATGTTATCGAAGCCGAGCATCTGCAAGGCCGGTGGAGGGGGAGAAAACGACCCATCGGAATTCATCGGGGAGCAGTTCTTGTCAAACGGATAAATTTCGCTATTTTTGTCATCAATCGAAATTTATTCATTCAATGGAGTCGAAATACAGGATCTTATTCGTCTGTCTGGGTAATATTTGTCGCTCTCCGGCTGCGGAGGGTATTTTGCGCCGCATGGCTGAAAAGCGGGGGCTCGATCGTTTCATAACCATCGATTCGGCCGGAACGTATGCCGGTCACAGCGGCGATATGCCGGATCGCCGCATGCAAAACGCCGCCTATGCCCGCGGATACCTTCTGACGCACCGCGCCCGACAGGTACGTCCGGAAGATTTCGACCGGTTCGACCGGATCGTCGCCATGGACGATAACAACTACCACAATCTTTACCGGCTGGCCCCTTCACGCCAAGCGAGCGATAAGATATGCCGGATGTCCGATTTTTTTCGGGAGCATCCCGACTGGACCTATGTTCCCGATCCCTATTACGAGGGACATGAAGGATTCGAGCTGGTGCTGAATATGCTGGAGGATGGATGCCGCACGATGCTCGATCAGGTTGCCTTGATGTTCGCAACGGGAGGGGAAGCGCAGAAGAATCCCTGACGGGGAAATTCGACAGAATAAAGGAGGCCGAACCCTTTTGCAGGTTCGGCCTCCCACTTTTATTCATTCGGGACGGTTAAAAATTCAGCCCGACACCGACTTGGTAGGTATTTCTCCACGGGCACTCTTTTGAGGCGAACAACCATGAGAAATCGAGTTGGATATGCATGAAACGCAGACCGGCTCCGACCGTTCCGTAATTATAGCCGTCACTGTCGGCAAGATGATAACCGCCGCGGATCGCGATCATCTGCATCAACATGTATTCCACACCGATACCCATGCCAAACGATTTGGTCAACGACGGAGCGAAGCGATAACCCAAATCGAGCGAAGCTTCGAGCGAATGAGAGTCGCGGATCGGGGCAAAAAGCGAACCTCCTACGCTGAGCGAGGTCGGCAGATCGAAATCGGAGTCTCCGAGCATAAATCCAACGTTCGAAACTTTCAATCCGGTACTCACCCAAGCCCCCTCCAACATGCGGTCCAGCGGGATACGGGCATAAGCCGCAATGTCGAAGTCGAGAGCGTCGTTTTTCAGGAAATCACCATAGGTGGAACGGATATAACGAGCCGTAAGGGAGAGACCCAAATAGCGGTTGATCCGGTATCCGTAAGCCAAATCGGCCGAAAGGCTGAGTGGGCGGAAAGACTCCAGTCCCTCGAAAATAGGATTGTTGTTCTCATCCCTGGGAATGAAGGGATAATCCTCCGAATCGGGCCCGATTTTAGGCTCCCGGTAAAAACGCGTACCGAAAGCGAGTGTATGTTTGCCGTTAAAATTGTAATAACCGCCGAAAGCCATCAGATCGTAGCCCTCTCTGACATCCCGCAACCAGGGAGAGTAAGAGAATCCGAACTCCAGCAGATCCTGGTCGAAAAGCGACGATGCGGGGTTGTTGAAAATCGAATAGGCTCCGCCTGAAGTGGCAATCGAGGCGTTGGCCATACCTGCCGTACGGACATCGGGGTTAATTGTCAGAAACTCTTGCGCTCCGGCTGATGAAATTCCCAAAGCCAGTACAGCGACCAATAACAGGTAATATCTTTTCATATTTTTATCCATTTACAGGTTTATTTATTGTTTGATAATCGTTTGCGATACAGTCTCTCCTTCCATACACACATCCACCGAATAGGCTCCCGGAGTCCACATCGACACATCGAGTTCGACCGGGATTCCTGCCGAGAGGGCGATTTGACGATGCACGATCTTCCACCCGCTTGCATTACGGATCAACAGGTCGGCACTTCCCGATCGACCGGATAGGATTCTCAATAGGTCGGTGCATGGATTCGGATAGAGGTCCACGGAAAACTTATCGCCGGGATCGGGAGTCGGGGTCGTTTCGTATACGACCGTATAGGTGATCTTGCGGGCAGCGAAGAGCGTCCGGTTGTATGCTTGCAGTTCGGCCGTATAGGTTCCCTCAGCCAGCATATTCGTTTGAATCGTCAGCGTTATTTCATCGTCCGAAATCGACTGCTCGATCATATTCGTATTATCGACAAGATCCCAAAGCCGATAGTCCGACAACTTGTATTTCAGTTCTTTGGACTCACCTCGTACCAGAGTGAATTCGTCGCTTTGTCCCTCCGGCGAAGTAATGACGGGTGTCTTCAGACCCGGATCTTCACCATAGTAGAGTGCAGCTCCGGCATCGACCAGACGACCGATACGGCCAACATAGGTTCCTACTCCGGTGTAAATGTCTCCCTGATACCGATCTATATCGCGCGTAGTGGACAACAGGATCTCCTCCAGTTGCTTGTTCGTAAAACCTTGTTTCCCGAAATGGGCGATAATCAAGGCCGCGACACCCGATACATGAGGACATGCCATCGACGTGCCACTCATGTATCCGTAGCCTCCTGGCAAGGTGCTCAGGTTCTCTGCAAGTCGGGTCACATAGGGCATATCGGCCCATCCGCCTCCGCCAGGTGCGGCGATGTCGATCGTCTCCCCGTAGTTGGTGTACCAGGCAGCCTCGTATCGGCAGGTAATCGCCGCCACACTGATGCACGGCCCGTATGCGGCCGGGAAGCCGGGTTTGTAACTGTTTTCGTTCCCTGCTGCGAATATCACAACACCTCCGGCCATCGGCCCCGTTTGAGTCTCCCCATCGGGGGACATGCCCGCATAAGTGATGAAATAGTCGATAGCCTCTTTGGTTGCCCGATTGTAATGCTCCCACTCGGCCTCGTCCGAGAAAGTCCCGGCATCGTAGCCCCAACTGTTCTGGCAAATAACGGCTCCGTTGTCCGCCGCATACTTGATGGCGGCTGCCACCTGGCTGGAAGAGGCGTCGCAATCGGGATCGGTCGCATGGAAAATCTGGCAACTCATGATTTTGACCCCGTCTCCATTCCCGGTCCCTCCGGCGATTCCCGATATGCCGAGTCCGTTGTTGTTCACGGCTGCGATCGTACCGGCCACATGTGTCCCGTGTCCTTCGCCCCATGTAATGGTCTCGTTATCGCGTCGGCAGAAGTTTTTACCGATTCCGCTCCATATGTTGTCCGACAAGTCTGCGTGGGTATATTGCACGCCTTCATCCACGACAGCAACGATAATATCGCTTCGTCCGGCCGTCTTCTCCCAGGCCTGCAGGATGTTGATGTCGGCTGCGACCCGGGCTGTCGAAACAATCGAGCCATCGTTGTAAAGCGGCCACTGCGACTCGAACATCGGATCGTTGAACGGATAGTCCTCCGGTACGGCATGCGAGGAGGCAGATAGACTCGTCGAAGGAGTCCACGGAGTCGGTTTTTCGGTTACGACCCGTTTGATACGCAACGGATTTTCGACGTGCGTCACGCCCGGTGCATCCCGGAAATCCCGACGGATCTGCTGAGCCGACCCTTCGAAAGTAACCGTATACCACAGGTCGAGCCCGGCCTTCCGAGTGCGTTCGGCACACCCGTTATCCTCGAAAACACGTTCCATATCGACTACCGAATAACGTCGACAAATTTCATCGAAATCGAAGTTGCCGGTCATAAGCTCTCCGCTGCGGGTACGGGTCAAACAAAGCGCATCCGCCGTCTCCCGATCGAGTTTCAGCAGCAACTCCCCCTGTATGATCTCGTCTTCCGGCTCTTCAGGCATGGAAGCTGGTATCGTCTCTTCGAACTCCTGCCGACAACCGACGGCAAGAGTCAAAAGAGACAGAGCGACAGCTTCATATATATGCACACGCTTCATTTCCCGTTATCTCTTGATAATCGTACGTGAGATACGAGTCCCATTATAATTTATATCGACCAAATAGGTTCCGGGAGCGAATCCGGAAACATCCAGAGTAAGAGGATGCCCTTTCGAGAAAACGACGCTCTGGTTAAGTTCCTCCCATCCCACGGAATTGAGGATCCGGATTGTCGCCGCACCCGACTGATTCGCTAAAAAGTTCAATACGTCGACACAGGGATTGGGGTAGAGGTCCAGAGTCAATTCGCCCGGAGCAGGAGCCTCTTCGATCGTATAGGAGATTGTCCGAGAGGTCGAAGCGGTGTCATTGTAGACATTGATTCGGGCCGTATAGGAGCCTGCCGTGTATTTCGATGCATCGATGGTCAACGTCAAAACATTATTTGCAAAAGAGGTCGCGATGCGATTCGTGTCGTCCTGTACCTCCCAGTTCGTAAAATTCGAAAGTGTGTATTGAAGCGTCTTCACCTGACTGGCATCCATCGTGAACGAATCGGACTGACCCTGTGCGGGCGTGATGGTCGGGGGTTGGGTGCCGGATGGATCTACGACCGTACAAGTAATCGTCCGTGTCGTGGAGGAACTCTCGTTCGAAGCGATCAGTTCGACCGTATATTTACCGGGAGTAAAACGCGACCCTTCGAAGGTCAGCGATACTTTGTCCCCGGAAATAGAGTACGTCACCTGCCCGCTGACATCATTCACTCTCCAGTCCGTATAGTTGGCCAGCGTGTAAAACAGGGTTTTCGTCTCGTCGACAGACAGTGAGAACGAATCGCTTTGTCCCGATTCGGAAGTAATGGTAGGAGCTTCGGGAGCGGGCGTATGTCCGGCATCGACCGCAGCTCCGGCATCAACCAACGCACCGATACGCCCGGCGTATTTCGAAGGCTGGTAAGAATCGATGTTGCGTGCGGTTCCGAGCAGAATCTCTTTACACTCCTGTTGCGTGAAGCCGGGTTGGCCGAATTGAGAGACGATCAGAGCCGCCACTCCTGAAACATGCGGACAAGCCATCGAAGTTCCCTGCATATAACCATAACCGGTCTCCTCGACATAGTCGATCATAATCGGCTCCGTGTACCCTTCGTAGGTTGTATAGACGAAATTCTGTCCGTTATACAGGTCCGTCGGGATAGTACTCAGGTTGTACCCCTGATTGTAGGGAATATCACGACTGGAAGAAGCCCAGGCACCGCCACCCGGAGCGGCAATATCCACCGTCGAGCCGTAATTCGTATAAGAAGCCGCTTCGTAGTTGCAAGAGATCGACGATACGCTGATGCAGGCGCTGTATGCGGCCGGATAGGCGGGTTGCGCACTGTATTCGTTACCGGCTGCGAAAGTGACGATCCCGCCTGCCATGGGACCCGTTTGAGTCTTCCCGTCGGGAGACATGCCGGCATAAGCGATAAAATAATCGATCGCATCCTTGATCGCCCGGTCGTAAGAGATCCACTGGCTCTCGCTGCCGAAAGCACCTGCAGCATATCCCCAGCTGTTCTGACAAATAACGGCACCATTGTCCGCCGCATATTTGATAGCTTGGGCCGTTTGATCGGTGTTGGCATCGTAATATCCGTTGGTGGGGTGGAAAATCTGACACGACATGATCTTCACGCCATCGCCGTTACCCGTTCCTCCGGCAATACCCGAAATTCCGATTCCGTTGTTGTTTACCGCAGCAATCGTTCCGGCGACATGTGTTCCGTGTCCTTCGCCCCAGGTAATGGAGGAATTGTTGCCCGAGCAGAAATTCCGACCGATACCGCTCCACATGTTGGCGGCCAGATCGGGATGAGTATATTGTACGCCCTCGTCTACGACAGCAACAATCACATCGTTGCGGCCCGCTGTTTTTTTCCATGCCGGGATCACGTTGACATCGGCTCCGCTGACCGCTTTCGTATTAATTGAACCGTCATTGTAAAGAGGCCACTGTCTGAAGAAAAGCGGGTCGTTGAAAGGGTAGTTCGACGGCACGGCGTGCTCGCTGACCGAACCAAACACATAGATGGAAGGTGCGGTACCGGCCGTGTGCATCCGATAGGCGCGTTTGATACGCAGCGGCACTTCGACATGAGTTACGCCGGGAATATTGCCGAAATCCCTTTTGATCTGTTCGCCGTCTCCTTCGAAGGTTATCGTATACCACAAATCAAGCCCCGATTCACGGGTTCTTTCAGCACATCCGTTATCATCGAACAATCGCTTCATCTCAATGACATGATAACGCCGACACAATTCATCAAACGAGATATTGCCGGTTGCCAACTCTCCGCTACGAGTCCGAGTGATGCGTATGGCATCAGCGGTTTCTCGATCGAGTTTCATGCGAATCGTTCCCTCGACCATTCCGTTATTCTCGGAAGGCGGTGGTTGAATTGGATCAAAATCTTTCTGGCATGCAACCGAAAGCACCAATAAAGATAATAGGAGTAAACGTCTTATTACCATAGTTGTACGTTTAGAGGTTATGTAATTGACTTATAGACATGAAGAGGAGGCTGGCTTGCCCAACCTCCTCTTGCGACGGTCTTTTGTAATGTGGAAATGAATAATTCTTAGCAATTCATCGCACCGCAGCAGTGGATAACCTGTCCGCTTACATACGAAGACAGATCGGAGGCAAGGAAAAGAGCAACCTTTGCGACATCTTCCGGGGTTCCGCCACGACGCAACGGGATCTGCTGATACCAACCCTGTTTTACCTCTTCGGGCAGGGCATTGGTCATCTCGGTAATGATGAAGCCCGGGGCAATCGCATTGGCACGGATACCGCGCGGGCCCATCTCCTTGGCGATTGATTTGGCCAGACCGATCATACCTGCCTTCGAGGCGGAGTAGTTGCACTGACCGGCATTACCGCTGACACCCACAACCGAAGACATATTGATGATCGAGCCACCCTTTTGACGGGCCATGATCGGAGTGACGGCATGAATGAAGTTGAAGGCCGATTTCAGATTGACGTTCAATACGGCATCCCACTGAGCCTCGCTCATGCGCATCATCAAACCGTCCTTGGTGATACCGGCATTGTTGACCAGGATGTCGATTCGACCAAAATCCTTCATAATCTCGTCGATCACCTTATGCGTCTCTTCGAAATTGGCTGCATTCGAAGCATATCCTTTGGCTTTGATACCGAACGCAGCGAGTTCTTCCTCCGTCTTTTTCCCGTTCTCATCGATAACCAAATCCGTAAAAGCCACATTGGCTCCCTCTTTGGCAAATTGCAAGGCGATGGCTTTCCCAATACCTCTGGCAGCTCCGGTTACAACGGCTACCTTTCCTTCCAATAATTTCATCTTTTTGTAAATTTTAAGTTGTCAATTGAATATTTCATATTCATAATTTTTCATCTCAGAATCCATCTTATCATAAGATAATCAGGAACATATATCTTATATGGAAAACAAATGCGGGCGATAAAAAAACGCATCTGCGAATGCAATCCATATTTCGATACATTTTACAAATATACAAAAAAATTTAATTTTTGTAATTCCACAAAATCTTCGTATCTTTGGAATCCGAAAAAAACTCTTAATAAATCATTCTATCGATCATGAAGAGAGATTCTCAAGTATTCGACCTCATTAACGAGGAACGCAGCCGTCAGACGCACGGCATCGAATTGATTGCTTCCGAAAACTTTGTCAGCGATCAGGTAATGGAGGCCATGGGCTCCGTCCTGACGAACAAATATGCGGAAGGTTATCCCGCTGCACGTTATTATGGCGGTTGCCAGGTGGTAGATAAGGTAGAGAACCTGGCTATCGAGCGTGTTTGCAAGCTCTATGGCGCTGAGTACGCAAACGTACAGCCCCACTCGGGTGCACAGGCCAACATGGCTGTATTCTACGCCGTACTGAAACCGGGCGACACGTTCATGGGTCTCGACCTGGCACACGGTGGTCACCTTTCACACGGTTCGCCGGTAAACATGTCCGGTACCTACTTCAAGGCGATCGGCTATCAGCTCAACGAGGCTACCGGTAAGGTAGACTACGACGACATGGAGCGCAAAGCCCTGGAGTTCAAGCCCAAAATGATCGTCGGCGGTGCTTCGGCTTACTCGCGTGAGTGGGATTACAAACGTATGCGTGAGATCGCAGACAAGATCGGCGCTATCCTGATGATCGACATGGCCCACACGGCAGGTCTGATCGCAGCCGGTTTGCTCGACAACCCTGTAAAATACGCTCACATCGTAACCTCTACGACGCACAAGACCCTTCGTGGTCCCCGTGGCGGTATCATCCTGATGGGTAAAGACTTCGAGAACCCCTGGGGCTTGAAGACTCCGAAAGGCGTAACCAAGATGATGTCGCAGATCCTGAACTCGGCCGTATTCCCCGGAATCCAGGGCGGTCCGCTGGAGCACGTAATCGCTGCGAAAGCCGTTGCTTTCGGCGAGGCGCTTGACCCCAGCTACAAAGAGTATCAGACGCAGGTTAAGAAGAATGCCGCTGCCATGGCCGAGGCGTTCATCAAACGTGGCTACAAGATCGTATCGGGCGGTACGGATAACCACCTGATGTTGGTTGACCTTCGTACGAAGTTCCCCGATCTGACGGGTAAACTGGCTGAGAAATGCCTGGTTGCTGCCGACATTACGACCAACAAGAACATGGTTCCGTTCGACAGCCGTTCTGCATTCCAGACTTCGGGTCTGCGTTTCGGTACGCCGGCTATCACCACCCGTGGGTTGAAAGAGGACAAGATGGACGAGATCGTTGCATTGATCGACCGCGTACTGAGCGATCCTGAGAACGAGGCAAATATCGCTGCCGTTCGCAAGGAGGTTAATGAGATGATGGCGAACTATCCGCTCTTCGCATGGTAATAGCGTAATGCGTAATGAAGGAGGTTGTTGAATTTCTGACACTCCTGCACGCAAACAACGACAAGGCCTGGTTTGACGCTCACAAAGAGTCGTACAAACAGGCCTTGTCCTGTTTTCAGGAGTTTACGACCCGGCTCATCGACGGAATTTCCCGATTCGATCCGATGGTAGCGGGGCTTACGGTCAAGGATTGTACCTATCGCATTTACCGGGATGTCCGGTTCAGTGCGGACAAATCGCCCTATAAGACCCATATGGGGGCCTTTATTGCCCCGCACGGGAAGAAGGCGGGGTATGCCGGATACTATTTCCACCTGGAGCCGGTCTACGATGCAGGTTCGTGGTCGCAGGGCAGTCTGCTCTATGCCGGTCTGCACTGTCCGCTGCCACAGGTGCTGCAAAGTGTCCGGGAGGAGATTGTCGATAATGGCGCGGAAATTGAGGAGGCTATTCATACGGCCAAAGGTTTCTCACTCGACGAATCGGAGAAGCTCAAGCGACTGCCGAAGGGATACGCCCCCGGTTCACCCTACGACGAACTGTTAAAACTGAAAGAGATCGGATTGGTCAAACGGGTACCGATTGAATATGTGCTGAATGAGAACCTGCTGGAGAATGTCCTGAAGGATTTCCGAAGCACCTGCCCGCTGGTTTCCCAGTTAAATCGGGCCGTGCAATATGCCTACGAAGAGATGATGTAAAACTGATTCGATATGAAAAAGAGTATTTTATTTCTATTAGTTGCGGCCCTGTTCGCCGCAGGTTGCTGCAAGCAGCAGACGGCACCGCAGATAACCAAGGAGACGCTCCTTTATGCCGTGAAGGGGAATGACAGCCTCTACCTGGACCACTATACGATGGAGGTCGGCGACGATGCCCGTCCATGTCTGCTTTTCGTATTTGGCGGTGGTTTCATCTCCGGTACCCGCGATAATGCGAAGTATCTCCCGTTCTTCGAATATATGGTCAATCAGGGATACGACGTGGTAGCGATCGACTACCGCTTGGGGTTGAAAAAGATCGTCGAAGCGGGAGATCTGAGCCCCGAACGGATGATGCTCGGAATGGCCCAGACGGTGATAATGGCTGTCGAGGACCTTTACGACGCAACGGCGTTTGTCGTTGACCGGGCTGATGAGTGGGGAGTGGACTCCTCCCAGATTATCAGCTGCGGATCGAGTGCCGGGGCCATTACCGTCCTGCACGGCGAATATTACCTTTGCAACGACAATCCGCTCGCGCGCAAACACCTGCCTGCGGAGTTCCGTTATGCGGGTGTAATTTCGTTCGCCGGTGCGATTTTCGATATGGGAGAGAACCTGACGTGGAAAAACCATCCGGCACCAATGATGCTCTTCCACGGTGATGCCGATGCGAACGTTCCCTATGATGTGATCCGCGAGAGCGGTGTCGGATTCTTCGGATCGAAGTATATTGCCGGACAACTCCGAGAGATGGGATCTCCCTACTACTTCTATTCGTTCGACGGGAAGGATCACTGCATCGCCATCGATCCGATGGACGGGAACCGGGATACGATCGATGCCTTCCTCTCCAAACTGGTGGTGGACGAGGAGCCTTTGATGATCGATGTCGATCAGAAGACGATCGGAGCCCCCGAGGTGGAGAAGAACTTTACCCTGGAAACCTATATCCTCTCCAATTTCCAATAGGGAGGATCGGGGTAGAGCAAAAAAAAGAACCGCTTGAAATAAGCGGTTCTTTTTTTATGCCTCTTTGTTTTTTTACTCGACCGTTACCGATTTTGCCAGATTTCGAGGCTGGTCCACATCACGTCCCTTGCTTACGGCGATATGGTAGGCAAGCAGCTGTAGCGGTATCGACACAACGATCGGCATCAGGCATTCGGCAACCATCGGCACCTCGATGCAGTAGTCCGAATTCTTACGCATCTCCGTGTCACCCTTGGCGATAATCGTAATAACCTTTCCGCCACGTGCCTTGATCTCCTCGATGTTGCTGGCCGTCTTTTCATACGTATGATCGGGGGTTGCGATGGCAATGGTCGGTAACTCGGAGTCGATCAACGCGATCGGACCGTGCTTCATCTCGGCAGCCGGATAACCTTCGGCATGGATATACGAGATCTCCTTGAGCTTGAGTGCACCTTCCAGAGCCGAGGGGTAGTTGTATCCGCGCCCCAAATAGATAAAGTTATGCGCATAGGTAAATATCTTCGAGAAGTCCTCGATGCTGTCGTTAAGCTTCAAGACCTCCTCGATGACTGCCGGAAGTTCCATCAGATGCTTGGCCACCTCGTGTGCCGTTTCGGCCGTAATCGTCCCTTTGGCGCGAGCAATCGTCAGTGCCATCATGGTCAGAACGGTAACCTGTCCCGTAAAGGCTTTCGTAGAGGCTACGCCGATCTCCGGACCGACATGGATATAGGTTCCCGAATCGGTTGCCCGGGCGATCGAAGATCCGACTACATTGCAAACGCCATAAACGAATGCTCCGCTCTGCTTGGCCAGCTCGATAGCCGCCAACGTATCGGCCGTCTCACCCGACTGCGATACGGCAATGACGATATCGTCCGGATAGATGACCGGGTTACGATACCGGAATTCGGAGGCGTACTCCACCTCGACGGGAATACGGCAGAAATCCTCGAGCAGATATTCACCGATAAGCGATGCGTGCCACGAAGTTCCACAGGCGACGAAGATAATACGTCGAGCATTCAAAAACTTTTCCTGATTGTCCCGAATGCCGGAAAGGATTACATCATAGGTGTCGGGATTGATTCGGCCGCGAATACAATCCACAATGGTTTTAGGCTGCTCGAAGATCTCTTTCAACATGAAGTGGGGATATCCTCCCTTCTCGAGCTGCGAGATACTGAGCTGCAACTTCTTGATGTCGATTTTACTCTCCTGATTATCGAGTGTGACGATTTTCAGCGGTTGGGTCCGGTTCATCACCACCACCTCTCCGTCATTCACATAAACGATACGATCCGTATAATCCACGATCGAAGAGGCATCCGATCCCAGGAAATATTCATCTTCACCGATACCGATCACCATCGGGCTGCTGCGACGGGCAGCAATAATCTGATCCATATTCCCCCGCTCGACTACGGCGATCGCATAGGCCCCGATCACCTGTTTCAGAGCTTGCTGAACAGCCTCCAGGAGCGTACAATTGTTCGAAGAACGGATGTATTCGATCAGATTGACAAGGACCTCCGTATCCGTATCGCTTTTGAACGTATAACCATTTTCGATCAACGCTTCCTTCAAGATACGGTAATTTTCGATAATTCCGTTATGGATCAGAGCAATGTTGCCCGAATCGGAGTAGTGGGGATGGGCATTTACATCGTTCGGTTCACCGTGAGTCGCCCAACGGGTATGGGCAATACCGATTGTCCCATCCAGGTCTTTCGTCTCGACGAATCGCTCCAGATCGACCACCTTCCCCTTGCTTTTAAATACATTCAGGACACCGTCTTTGTTTACCAATGCCAAACCGGCACTGTCATACCCTCGGTATTCCAAACGGTGGAGCCCCTTTATCAAAATGGGATAAGCCTGACGCTTACCTACATAACCAACAATTCCGCACATATCGCTTGTGAAATGTATTATTTTACCGCATCAGCTATTGCCGATGCCTGGAATTTTCGATCCCGTGCAACAAAAATAGTGCAAACAATGATAATGCCCGATTATATGATCCTTTCTCGCAGGATATATAATTTTGGCAAAGATACTTTTTTTAATCCATTTTAACGACGAAAAGTCTTTTTTCTTGCAATCTGCAAAAAAAGTCAGGAGAAGCCGATCGCTTCTCCTGACTTTTTTTCTCTCTGATTCTGTTATTTTTCTGCAAAATACTTGTAGAAGAGCGGAATCGTCTCAATTCCCTTGTAGAACTGATTGAGGCCATAGCTCTCGTTGGGCGAGTGAATGGCATCCTCGGCCAATCCGAATCCGATCAACAGGGATTTGATTCCCAAAATCCGCTCGAAACCGCTGATGATGGGAATCGAACCGCCCGAATAGAAGGGGAGCGGTTTCTTGCCGAAGGTCTCTTCGATGGCCTGCTCGGCTGCCTGATAGGCCGGCATACTGGTCGGAGCGACATAAGGCATACCGCCATGCAGGAACTTCACATCGATCTTCACGCTCTTCGGCGCAATGGCACGGAAATGCTTTTCGAAAAGTTCGGCGATCTTCTCGAAGTTCTGGTTCGGCACCAGACGCATCGAGATCTTGGCCGATGCCTTCGAGGGGATGATTGTCTTGGTTCCCTCCTCGGTGTAGCCGCCCCAGATGCCGTTCACGTCGAGCGACGGACGGATACCAGTACGCTCCATGGTCGTAAATCCGGCTTCACCCTCCACGTCGTCGATATCGAGCGCCTCCTTATAGTTGTCCAGATTGAACGGAGCCTTGTTGAATGCCTCACGCTCCTCCTTGGTAAGTTCCAGCACGTCATCATAGAATCCCGGAATCGTCACATGGCCGTTCTCATCGACCAACGATGCCACCAGACGGGTCAGCACGTTGGCCGGATTGGCTACCGCACCTCCGAACAGACCCGAATGCAGATCCTTGTTCGGACCGGTTACCTCGACCTGCATATAGGTCAGACCGCGCAAACCGGTCGTAATGGAAGGAGTCTGCATCGAGATCATCGACGTATCGGAAACGAGGATGATATCCGCCTTCAACAACTCCTTGTTGTCCTCGCAGAATTTATAGAGGCTCGGCGAACCGATCTCCTCCTCGCCCTCGAGCAGGAATTTTACGTTACAAGGCAAATTGTCCGTCGCACACATCGACTCGAATGCCTTGGCGTGCATGAAGAGCTGCCCCTTGTCATCATCGGCACCACGTCCGTAGATCCGACCGTCCTTTACTTCCGGTTCGAACGGGGTGGTCCGCCACTCGTCGATCGGGTCGACCGGCATCACGTCATAATGGCCGTATACAAGGACGGTTTTCGCAGCCGGATCGATGATCTTCTCGGCAAAGACAACCGGATTGCCCTCGGTCGGGAGCACGTCTGCCCGGTCGGCACCGGCTTTCACCAAAGAGGCTGCCAGCCACTCGGCACACTTTACCATCTGGGGTTTGTATTCGGTTTGCGCGCTGATTGAAGGGATGCGCAGCAAGTCGAACAACTCACTGAGAAAACGCTCTTTGTTCTGTTCGATGTAATTCTGTACTTTCACTTTGTCCATAGTTATCTCTCTTCTCAATCTTTGATTAATGAATCTCACGTTTATCGCTCTTATCGAGTTCGATCGTACGCCCTCGTCGAACTTCAAGACTCTTTTCAGCCGAGCGGCTGTCCGGTTCGAGCGTCAATCCCTTCTTGCCGGAATTTTGCTGCTGCGAGGAGGAGTGTTCCTTCCCCTCCGGAATCGAGACATGCCTTTGGGCTTCGACAATCCTCGTTCGGACGCTCCGCTCGTCTTCGGTATTTATCCGACTCCCATCCGGGCAGACCACCCTAACCGTCGGAGAGTTTTGCGTGCCATTCACTTCCTTAGATGCATTTTTCCCGCTGCAACCGACCAGCGACAGGAGCAATCCTGCCAATACGAGTATCTTTTCCATCTTTTTTATTTCTACAGTCGTTAAATGTGACAAATCTCTTTGATCTCCGCGATGAAACGCTGTGCCAACGCATCCGCTTCAGCCATTGTACCGGCTTCCGTATAGACCCGGATAATCGGCTCCGTATTCGATTTGCGCAGATGTACCCAACTCTCCGGGAAATCGATCTTTACACCATCTATATCATTCACCCGTTCATTATGGTAGCGTTCCTTTATCTCACGCAGTACTTTATCCACATCGATAGCCGGCGTAAGGGCAATCTTGTTCTTCGAGGCGAAGTATGCCGGATAGGTTTTGCGCAGTCCGGTCATCGTCATACCGTTCTTGGCAAGGTAGGTCAGGAAAAGAGCCACACCTACCAGTGCATCGCGACCATAGTGCAACTCTGGATAGATCACTCCACCGTTGCCCTCGCCGCCGATAACAGCTCCGACCTCCTTCATCCTGGCCACGACATTCACCTCTCCGACAGCCGATGCAAAATACTTGCCGCCACGGCGAAGTGTCACGTCACTTAAAGCTCTTGAAGAGCTCAGGTTGGATACCGTATTTCCCGGTGTATGGGAAAGGACATAATCAGCCACGGCAACCAGCGTATACTCCTCGACGAACATCGATCCATCCTGACTGACGAGCGCCAGACGATCCACATCCGGGTCAACCACTACGCCCAGATCTGCCTTCTCGCGAACGATCACCTCCGAGATCTCGGTCAGATTTTCGGGCAGCGGCTCGGGGTTGTGGGCGAATTCGCCGGTCGGGGCGCAGTTCAGTTCGACAACCTGGCATCCCAGTTGGCGCAACAGTTCGGGAATTACGATGCCGCCGACCGAATTGACCGCATCGACAACAACCTTGAAACCTCTTTTACGGACCGCCTCCACATCGACCAGCGGGAGCGCCAGCACACGACGGATATGCTCCTCATTGAATGACGAACGGGAGAGTACCTTGCCGATCCGATCTATATCCGGGAATTCGAAACCCTCCTCCTCGGCCAGAGCCAATACCCGTTTACCTTCCGCATCGCTCAAAAATTCGCCGTCGGCATTGAGCAGTTTCAACGCATTCCACTGGCGGGGGTTGTGCGATGCAGTGATGATGATACCGCCATCGGCCTTGTGGGTCGTAACGGCAACTTCGACACCGGGGGTGGTACACAATCCAACGTTGATTACATCGGCACCGCAACCGAGCAGAGTGCCTTCAACCAGGTCGTCGGCCATCGCGCCCGAAATACGGGCATCGCGTCCGACTACGATCGTAAGTTTGCGGGCAGGTTTCGATTCGGCGATGAACCGCACGTAGGCGGTCGTGAATTTGACAATATCGATCGGGGTCAGGTTATCTCCGGGAACACCTCCGATAGTTCCTCGGATTCCCGAAATGGATTTGATGAGAGTCATGTCTGCAAGCGCTTTTCATTGCACCCCGACAAGGGATACAATATGTTTATGAAAAATTTATCGAGCTCTATTTTTTTGAAATTCGAGGTAAATATATTACTTTTATGCCAATTATGAAAACCAAAATTTGACACCATGAGAACTATTCCATCTTCCGAACTGATAATCAACGACGACGGGTCGATTTTCCACCTTCACCTCAAGCCCGAACAACTGGCCGACATTGTGATTCTGGTGGGAGATCCGGGACGAGTGGCCATGGTCGCCTCTTTTTTCGATAAACAGGAGTGCAGCGTATCCAACCGCGAATTCAATACCGTGACGGGAACGTATAAAGGCAAGCGGATGACCGTTCTTTCGACCGGCATCGGCATTGGCAATATCGACATTTCGGTAACCGAGCTCGACGCCCTGGCCAATGTGGATTTCGCCACACGCCAGGAGAAGACGGAAAAGCGACAGCTGACGCTGGTGCGCCTCGGCACGTCGGGGGCCCTGCAACCCGACATCAAAGTGGGGGATTTCGTCTTTGCCCGCACTTCAGTCGGCTTCGACGGCCTGCTGAACTACTACAAGGGACGCAACGAGGTCTGCGACCTGGAGATCGAGCGCGCCTTCATGCAGCACGTCGGCTGGAACGAGTTGCTGCCCAAACCATACTTCATCGATGCCGACCGTTCGTTGCTCGAACTCTTCCGGGATACGACCACCGAAGGCATTACGATCGCTGCGCCCGGATTCTACGGGCCTCAGGGACGCTGGGTCCGTCTCGAACCGGCCGATGCCCGTCTGAATGAGAAGATCGAGTCGTTCGACTACCACGGCCGCCGCATCACCAACTTCGAGATGGAGGGATCGGCGCTGGCCGGACTGGCAGCCCTCATGGGGCACAAGGCGGCAACGATCTGTACGATCATTGCACAGCGCGTCGCACTGGATGTCGAGACCGACTACAAGCCTTTCGTGAAAAAGATGGTACAGATGGCCCTCGACAAACTGGCCTCCATCGCATAACAAACAGAAATAAAGAACAAGATAAATATAAATAAAACGTATGAAATTTTCCGTTTCAAGCTCTGCTTTGCTCTCACTGCTTGCCACTACGGGCAAGGTTATCAGCAACAAGAATACACTTCCCATCCTGGACTACTTCCTTCTGGAACTGACCGGGAATGAACTGAAGGTCACCACCTCCGATCTGGAGACTACGTTGACGGGGACGCTGCACGTCGATAACGTCGAAAGCGAAGGTACGATTGCAGCACCGGCCAAACTGATGCTCGATTCGCTCAAGGAGTTCGCCGAGATGCCTCTGACCATCGAGGTGAACGACCAGAACTGGGAGATCCGCCTCAGCTGGAAAAGCGGATCGCTCTCGATTCCGGGTGCCAGTGCCGTAAGCTATCCGGTAATCCAGACCCTCTCGCCCGACTGCAAGGAGCTTTCGCTCGATGTCGACACCTTGGTGAATGGGATCAACAAGACGATCTTCGCAACGGCCGACGACGAGCTGCGTCCGGTCATGAACGGTGTATTCTTCAACCTGGAACCGGGCAAACTGACCTTCGTCGGAACCGATGCCCACAAGTTGGTTCGCTACGAAATGTTGCTCGACAACGAGATCACCGCCTCGTTCATCCTCCCCAAGAAACCGGCCAACCTGCTAAAGACGGTCCTGCTCAAAGAGGAGGAGGCCATCCAGGTAAGCTTCGATTCGAAAAACGCGGTATTCCGTCTGAAGAGCCACACGCTCGTGTGCCGGCTCATCGAGGGCGTCTATCCGAACTACAACGCCGTTATCCCAGCCAACAATCCCAACAAGGTATTGGTCGATCGCATCGAATTGTTGAACGGTATCAAACGCGTAGCCGTCTGCTCGAACCCGACAACCAACCTGATCCGTATGGATATCGGAGGGAATCAGATCAATCTGACGGCACAGGATATCGACTTCTCCGTTTCTGCCAACGAGACGATCAGTTGCAGCTACGAAGGACAGCCAATTACAATCGGCTTCAAATCGACCTTCCTGGTCGAAATCCTTTCGAATATGGAGACCCCGACGGTGATGATCGAATTGGCCGACTCGACCCGTGCCGGCGTATTCAATCCGGTATATGACGACAAGCGTCCCAGCACGACGCTGATGTTGCTCATGCCGATGATGATCAACGCATAAGCAAGCAGACGACATCTTCAAGATATGCAACTGAAACTCAAAAGGCCCATTATTTTCTTCGATCTGGAAACCACGGGTATCGACATAGCCCGTGACCGGATCGTCGAGATCTCGATGGTCAAAGTGATGCCCGACGGGAAGGAGATCGTAAAGACCAAACGCATCAATCCGGGTATCCCCATTCCGCGAGAGGCCACGGCCATCCACGGCATTACGAACGAGGATGTGAAAGATTGTCCACAATTTCCGCAGATCGCCCGCTCGCTGGCACAGTTCATCGAAGGTTGCGATTTCGGAGGGTTCAACTCCAACCGCTTCGATTTGCCGATGCTGGTCGAGGAGTTCATGCGAGCCGGAGTGGATGTCGATCTCCGTCATTGCAAATTCATCGACGTGCAAAACATCTTCCATAAGATGGAGCAGCGCACGCTTGTCGCCGCATACAAGTTTTACTGCGACAAGGATCTGACGGAAGCTCATTCAGCCGAAGCCGACACGTTGGCTACGTACGAAGTGCTGAAAGCACAATTGGATCGCTATTCGGGAACACTGGAAAACGATGTGGCGGCATTGGCCGATTTTTCCACACGAGGACAATCCGCCGATTTTGCAGGACGCATTCTGTTCAATGAAAAGGGGGAGGAGATCTTCGGATTCGGAAAGTACAAGGGGCGCTCCGTAGCCGAGATTTTCCAGTTGGACCCCGGCTACTACACCTGGATGATGAACGGAGATTTCCCGCTCTATACCAAAAAGGTGATCACGGAGATCCGCCTGCGGGGAAAAAACGAGAAACCATAGACTTATTTATGTTGAAAAAATTGTGTTTTGCGGTGGCATTGCTGCTCGCCGGGGCAAACCTGCAGGCAGCGGAGCCCCCGATTGAGAAATCACAGTCGGTTGTTTCGATCAACGGAGCCAAATACTACGTCCATACGGTCAAGGCGGGTGAAACGATCTATTCCTTGGCCAAAATATACGGAGTATCCGAACAAGTGATCACGAAAGAGAATCCGCAGTTGAACGAAGGACTCAAAACCGGACAGACGATCAAAATACCATTGGTGGAATCCGTCGTTACAAATCAGACGGAGAAAATATCTCCCCGTAAACTGAAGCGGACATTCGACCAACATGCCGTACAAGCCGGAGAGACGCTCTATTCGATCTCCAAACGATACTCCATTTCGGTCGAAACGATCATCGAGGATAACCCGGGACTCGACCCCGTACACCTACAGATCGGGTCGAACCTTTTGATCCGTAAAAAGGCTATCGGAAAGACCGACGAAAGGGAAAATACGGAGGCCTGGTATCAATACAAGGATCAGCTCAACCAGGTTGCCAGTGACGGGTATCTCTACCACATCGTGGAATCAGGGGATACGATGTATGCCCTGGCCCGCCGTTTCGATACGACGGTCGAGACCTTGATTGAACTGAACGGGATCCAACCCTCCGAATTGCGTTCCGGGAGCATGATTAAAATCCCGGGAAGGGGTCGCATTGCATCTTCGGTCGGGTCGCAACCGGTCCAATCGGACCTTGTCGAATCCATAAAAACGATTCCGGTGAAAGAGATCGATTTCTGGGCGCTCAAGACGAACGAGCCGCTTCGGATTGCGTTATTGTTGCCTCTGAGCGAAGACGGGGGAGCCAATCCGAACTACACGGACTTCTATCAGGGATTCCTGCTTGGCTTGGAGAAAATTAAGAATGAATACCACTATTCGGTACGAGTCGATCTTTTCGATACCCAGCATAATACGGCACGTATGGAGCAAATCGTGGCCGATCCCGACTTCAAGGAGGCTCGGCTAATCGTCGGTCCCGTCTATGAAGAGGAGCTACCTGCCGTGCTCGAATATGCCGAAGAGCACGCGATTCCGATCGTATCTCCGCTGGACGATATAGAGCAGACCGAAAGCGACGTTCTTTTCCAGATGGCTCCACCTCAATCGCGCAAATACGCCAAAATCGAGGAGTTGGTGGATGGTGAGGATAAACACGTAACGCTGGTCTATGGAGAACATAACGACAAGGAGTTCGAGCATGAGATTCGCGCAACGCTCGGTCCGAATATCCATCCGGAAGTTATGAATTACCGATTCGGCGACCGCAGCAGCGAACGGGCGATCAACTCGCTTCTCACCAACGGTCGGGATAATGTATTTATCGTTCTGTCGAACAACAGCACGGAGGTAGATCGTATTTTGGCAGCTTTCTCATCCGCAAATACGAATCTGGTGGCACGCGGACGAACCGCTCCGAAATTTACGATCGTCGGCAACTCCCGGTGGAATCGCTTTCGTAACCTTGACCGGGCACTTTTCTTCAAGAATCGGGTCGTTCTTTTCTCGACCTATCATGCCAAACGAGATGCCGATATTATCAAAAAATTTGACAGCGACTACATCAAGGCCTTCGGTCTTCTACCTTCACTCTACTCGTACAGGGGATATGATGCGGCGATGATCTTCGCTCCAGCGATGTATTCCGACATTCAGTACGACATGGAAGGACGCAACTATACACCCTTGCAGACGACCTACACCTTCGAACAGGCCCCCGGAAGATACAATCACACCAATCAAAACTGGATGAGAATCAACTATCATCCCGACTTCACCATAACCGTAGATTAAGACATGGCCTCCATATCGAACGGAATTCCTGAAAAAACGATCGAACGGCTGAGTGAATACCGTCGTACGTTGCTTTCGTGCCATCAGCAAGGCATCACCCATATATTCTCGCACGTGCTGGCCGGGATACACGGTATTACGGCCGTACAGGTACGGCGCGACCTGATGTTGATCGGTTTCTCGAGCGATACGAAAAAAGGGTATGACGTGAAGGTGCTGATCGACTTCATCAGCAATATCCTGGACAGCGAAAATCCCGTAAACGTTGCCATCATCGGAATGGGACACTTGGGACAAGCCATCACGCGATACTTCAACAGCAAGGGATTAAAGTTACGTATTACAGCCTCTTTCGATGTAGATCCTGCAAAAATTGGGACGACAATCGAAGAGATCCCATGCTATCCGATGGAGCAGTTTGAACAGGAGGTCGAAGATCAGGATATTTCGATCGTCGTCGTGTCGTGCCCCACAAAGGAGGCGCCACGCCTGGTGGTTCCGATCATCAATGCCGGCATCAAGGGGGTATTGAACTTCACCTCGACGCGTCTGAACTTTCCGCAGGGTATCTACGTGGAGAATTACGATATTACCACTCTCCTCGAGAAGGTGGCCTACTGTGTCAAGGAGGCCGAGGAGAACAACAATAACTAACGGAGGCGGAGATGAGGGTTTTCCACGGCTTCGACCATTTACCGAAGTTTCAATCGCCTGCGGCGACAGTCGGCTCTTACGACGGTGTACACGGGGGACATCGGATTCTGCTCGATCGGATCAAGCGCGAAGCGGCCCGTGCGGGCGGTGAGAGTATCGTCCTCACGTTCGATCCCCATCCGCGCATTACGCTCGGGACACAGGAGGGGATGCGCCTGCTCTCTTCGCTCGAAGAGAAGATCTACCTGCTGGACCGCCTCGGAATCGACAACCTGATCGTCATTCCGTTCGACAGGGCATTCAGCCGGACTCCGGCTCAGGTCTTCGTACAGGAGTATCTGATCGGGAAGGTCGGCGTACGCAATTTCGTAGTCGGATTCAATCACCGTTTCGGTTCCAACAAGGAGGGCGATTTCGAGCAACTGCAACAGTGGCACCAGCGGTTCGGATTCCAGGTTACCCGAATCGACGAACACGATATCGATTCGGAACGGGTAAGTTCGACGGTTATCCGCAATCTGATTCTCTCGGGAGAGATGGGAAAGGCGGCCCGTATGCTGACCCATCCCTATCTGGTAATCGGACGGATGGGTGCTGACGAGACAATCTCTCTGGAGGAGCCCAACAAACTGCTGCCGCCGTCCGGACAATACAGGGTCTGTTTGAATGACAGCCCGCAAACACTACAGATCTCGCCGGGAGGCCGCCTTCATCCGGAAGGAGCGACTCCGGCTGTGGGAGAAAAGGTTTTTCTGACGTTTTGATACCGGGTCGGCAACTGCCGACCATGCTTAAAAATTCGAAACTATGCTGGAGGGAGAATTCAAATTCAGAGTCTGGTACAAAGATACCGATCAAATGGGAATCATGCACCATTCAAATTACATTTGCTATTACGAAGCGGCCCGTTCGGAGTTGATGCGCAGTCTGGGAACCTCCTATGCCCAAATGGAGCAGGAGGGGGTGATGATGCCCATTCTGGAGGTACACTCCAAATACCTGCGTTCAGCCCACTACGACGAACTGATCTCCGTACGCATCATGTTGCGCGAGCTGCCGATGGCCCGTATCACCTTCGAATACGAGATCTATAACGAACAGCGGGAGCTGCTCAACACCGGCAGCACGGTGCTGGGGTTCATCAACAGCCAGACACGGCGTCCGTGCCGGGCACCGCGCAACTTCGTCGAGCTGCTTGAAAAAAACATGTAATCGGGAAACGGAACAGAGAAACACCTAAAACCAATTCACCATATGGATTCTAAAGAGATTATCGTCATTATTATTTCCGCTCTTGCCGCCGGGATACTGGCCCCGATGATCACACGCTGGGTGCTGAAGTGGCAGAAACAGAATCGCCTGAAACTGCTCAAGGATAACGGGAAAATGGACATGATGGACGAATTTGTCCGAAAGAATGAAAAGAACTAAACGGGACCGTCCGGTCGAGTAAAATATCGGGACTCGTTCTTGCGATAAAAAGAAAGAGGCTGCCCCTTAGCAGAGGCAGCCTCTTTCTTTTTATCGGCAGGTTTTGCCGCTCTATTTTTCGATCAGGGAGATGCTTCGCTGGATGAAATCCGTCAGATTCTTGCCTTTCAACAGGCCGTTCGAAAGCAGCGCCAGATCGATGATCTGTTTCACGAGCTTGTTCTCGCGGCCGATCTCCTGCAGTCGGGTATCACGCTCGTCGCGCAACGTAACGACCTTCTTCGAGAGTTCCTCGCGCATCGACTTCTCTTCGGGGGTCAGATCGGACTCCTTCTTCTCCTTGATCACCTCCTCGAAACGTTTCTCCTCGGCCACAGCCGCATCGATCTTCTTGGTGATGCTCTTCAACTTGTCGCCATAGCTCTTCTCGGTCGCCCCCAGAATATCGATGACGATAGGGTGGTTGCCGTTTACGGCGATCGTGAAGTTATCGGGCATCTGGCTGTAGAACTGACTCATACCGCCGCCGCTCATCGCCGCCATCTCCTTCATTCGGCGCATCATCTCGTTCTGGGTGATAACGACCGGTGCCGCATCGGGAGCCATCGCCTCGAACGAAATGTTGTAGTGGATCTTCTCGTCCTTGGGCATCTGGCTTTCGAATACCGGACGCATCAACTCCTGCTGCGCCTCGCTCAGAGACATCTTCAGCGCATCCTCCTTCTGAATCAGTTTGTCGATCACGTCGCTGTCCACACGCACGAAACGGCAATCCTTATTCTTCATCTCGAACCAGTTGATGTAGTGGTTGTCGAGCTGTCCGTCCATAACCAGCACGTCGTACCCCTTGCTCTTGGCCGATTCGAGGAAGGAATTTTTCTCAACCGGATCATCCACATAGAGATATACGATCGTATTATGCTTGTCAGTCTGTTTCTCCTTGACCGCCTCGCGATACTCGTCGGCCGTAAAGTATTTGCCCTCGACATTCTTCCAGAGCATGAATCCGGTCGCTTTCTCGGCGAACTTCTCGTCGGTGATGATACCGTACTCGATAAAAATCTTCAGATCGTCCCACTTGGACTCGTAGTCGGGACGCATCGTATTGAAGAGCTCCTGCAGGCGGTCGGCCACCTTACGGGTGATGTAGCTCGAAATCTTCTTCACGTTGGCATCGCTCTGCAGATAGCTACGCGAAACGTTGAGCGGAATATCCGGCGAGTCGATCACACCATGCAGCAGGGTCAGATACTCCGGGACGATTCCCTCGACCTGATCGGTTACATAGACCTGATTCGAGTAGAGTTGGATCTTGTTCTTCTGAATCTCGAAGTTGTTGCGGATCTTCGGGAAGTAGAGAATACCGGTCAGGTGGAACGGGTAGTCGATGTTCAGATGGATCGAGAAGAGCGGCTCGTCGCACAGCGGATAGAGCTCATGGTAGAACTCCTTGTACTGGTCGGCCGTAATATCGGTCGGCTTGCGTGTCCAGAGCGGATCCACGTCGTTGATAATGTTGTCTTTCTCCGTATCGACATACTTACCGTCCTTCCACTCCTTGACTTTTCCGAAAGCGATCGGCACAGGCAGGAAACGGCAATATTTGCGCAACAACTCCTCGACCTTCGCCTCTTCGCCATACTCCATCGTATCTTCCGACAGATGCAGGACGATGGTCGTCCCCCGGTCGCGATCCCCGGCGATCTCCTCCATCTCGTACTCGGGCGAACCCTGGCAGCTCCAGTGCACCGCCTTGCTGTTCTCACGGTAGGAGCGGGTGAAGATCTCGACCTTGTCGGCTACCATGAAAGCCGAATAGAAGCCCAATCCGAAGTGGCCGATGATCGCCTGATCCTTGTATTTGGCCATGAACTCCTCGGCACTCGAGAAGGCGATCTGGTTGATATAACGATCCACCTCGTCGGCCGTCATACCGATACCACGGTCGGTGATGGTCAGTGTCTTGGCCTCCTTGTCGGCAGCCACACGGATGGTCAGGTCGCCCAATTCGCCCTTCACTTCGCCCATCGACGAGAGCGCCTTGAGTTTCTGTGTCGCATCCACGGCATTGGAGATCAACTCACGCAGAAAAATCTCATGGTCGGAATAGAGGAACTTTTTGATGACGGGGAATATGTTCTCGGTTGTAACCCCGATTTTTCCGTTTTTCATAGATTTATCGTGTTTTTATTTTTGTTCGTTTCCTCCAATGGGGTTACAAACGATGTGCCACCCCGCGTCGGGATGACAATCTGTCAGTATCCTGCCAAAAAGAAACGGCAGGGAATCAAATCCCTGCCGTTTTACCCGCATACACTCATAGGATTAAAAGAGTGCGTCAAGTTTCTTTTTCAGATCGGCTTTCGAGCAAGCGCCAACCTGCTTGTCAACCACCTGGCCGTTCTTGATGAATACAACGGTCGGGATGTTGCGTACGGAGAACTGAGCGACTACGTCGTCGTTATTGTCCACATCGCATTTACCGATGATAGCCTTGCCCTCATACTCGGCAGCCAGCTCGTCGATGATCGGAGATACCATGCGGCAGGGACCGCACCACTCTGCCCAGAAGTCGATTACGACCGGAAGTTCGGACGATTTGATTTCCTGAAAATTGTCGTTTGTGATTGCTAATGCCATAATTCAATTTGTTTTTACAGATTATTAAACGATCGTATATTTAAATTCATTGTCTTCGATGAATGAAATCAGGCTTTGCGTCAGGCTGATCTTGTGCTTTTTCGAGAACATATTGACGCTGACCCTCGATTCGGGATCATAGACGTTCACCCGCAGGGTAGTGGGACCGTCGGATTCGATCACCCGCTTCTGCAACTCCTCGATCATATCCTGGGTAATATCGTCCAGACGCAGCTGGAGGTGCATCTCCTTGATCGACTCGCGCATCTCGGAGAGCTGCATCATCGAGGTGATCTTGAACTCCAACTCCTTTTCGTTGTAGAGTTTCGGTTGTACCTTTCCCCGAACGAAGAGGAAGTAATCGTTGAAGAGATACTTGCGGAAGTTCTCATAGTCCTTGCCAAACAGGGCGAACTCATGCGTTCCGTTATAATCCTCGAGGGTGAACTTGCCCCACGGCTTTCCCGTCTTCGACACCAGATTTTGGGCACTGATCACCATACCCGCCACCGCGATCTCTTGACCGCGCATGGACTCCAGATTCTCCAGGTCCGTCAACTGCGTCTTGCACATATTGCGGATGATGATCGCATAGTCATCGAGCGGATGGGCCGAAAGATAGAGTCCGATCACCTCCCGTTCCTTGTTCAGCGTTTCGAGTACGCTCCAATCGGCACAGGCCGGAACGGTCGGGATCTGAATATCGACTTGTCCGTCCCCTCCGCCAAAAAGACTCTGCTGCGCATTGTTCTTTTCGCTCTGGTAACGTTGACCGTAGCGTACCAACAGATCAAGGAACGGTGTGGCATTCGCGTCGCGCGCATCCGATCCGAAGAATTTGCAGCGATGGAATCCGGTGATCGAGTCGAACGCTCCGGCGTAAGCCATATTCTCCAGACACTTGCGGTTTACGACCGAGAAGTTCACCCGCTCCATGAAGTTGTAAATATCCTTGAACCGGCCGTTTTGCTTGCGCTCCTCGACAATGCTCTGGACGGCAGCCTCGCCGACACCCTTCACGGCCGCCAAACCGAAACGGATATCACCCGCCTTGTTCGACGAGAAGTTCAGCATCGACTCGTTAATGTCGGGGCCGAGTACCCGGATTCCCATACGCTTACACTCGTTCATGTAAAGCGTTACCGTCTTGATATCCGAGAGGTTTCGACTGAGCAGGGCCGCCATGAATTCGGAAGGGTAGTGTGCCTTCAGATAACCGGTCTGGTAGGCCACATAGGCGTAACAGGTCGAGTGTGACTTGTTGAAGGCGTAGGAGGCAAACGCCTCCCAGTCGCTCCAGATCTTTTCACAGATCTTGGCATCATGCCCGCGCTTGCCGCAGCCTTCGATGAACTTGGGCTTCATCTTGTCCAGCACGGCACGTTGCTTCTTACCCATCGCCTTTCGCAACGTATCGGCCTCACCGCCGGTAAATCCGGCCAGCTTCTGCGAGAGCAGCATGACCTGCTCCTGATAGACCGTAATACCATAGGTATCGCTCAGATACTCCTCCATATCGGGAATATCGTAGGTTACCGACTCACGGCCGTGCTTGCGGGCGATGAAGTTCGGGATATACTCCATCGGGCCGGGCCGATAGAGGGCGTTCATGGCGATCAGGTCCTCGAAACGGTTGGGCTTCAGGTTTCGCAGGTGCTTTTTCATACCGACCGACTCGAACTGGAACAGACCGGTGGTATCGCCGTGGCTGAAGACTTCGTAGGTAGGCGCGTCGTCCAGCGGGATCGAATCGATATCCAGATCGATCCCATGCACATCCTTGACATTGCTCACTGCGTCCTTGATGATCGAGAGCGTACGCAATCCGAGGAAGTCCATCTTGATCAGGCCGACACTTTCGACCTCCTTACCCTCGAACTCCACCACGTTCAGATCGGCATCCTTGGCAATGGCCATCGGGGCGAAATTCTCCAGGTCGTCCTGACCGATGATTACGCCACAGGCGTGCACACCCGTCTGCCGAATCGAACCTTCGAGCTTTTCGGCATATTTCAGTGTATTGCGAATCAACGGGTTGGGGGAGTTTCGCTCGGCGGCCAGCTCCGGCGACTCCTTGTAGCAGAAATCAAACGGGGTCTCTCCGGCTTTCTTGTCCGGAGTAACCCGATCGGGAACCAGCTTGGCAAGCCGGTCGCTCTCCGAAAGGGCCAGTCTTTCGACTCGTGCCACATCCCGGATGGCCAGTTTCGGGGCCATCGTTCCGAACGTAACGATCTGGGCGACACGTTTCTGACCGTACTTCTGCACGCAGTAGTGCAGCACGTCGTTTCGGCCATCCTCATCGAAATCGACATCGACATCCGGCAGTGAAATACGTTCCGGATTGAGGAATCGCTCGAACAGCAGGTCGTATTTGAGGGGATCTATATTCGTAATCTTCAAGCAGTAGGCCACCACGGATCCCGCCGCGGAACCACGTCCCGGGCCGACCGACACACCCATCTCGCGAGCCGCCCGGATATAGTCCCACACAATGAGGAAGTATCCCGGGAATCCCATCCATTCGATGGTCTTCAGCTCATACTGGATTCGTTTTTCGACCGCCTCGTCGAGCACCTCTCCATAGCGTACGTGAGCTCCTTTATAGGTCAGGTCCTTCAGGTAGCAGAACTGTTTGGCCACCATCAGTTTCTCCTTCCAGGCCGGATTCTCTTCGGCCCAGGCCTCGAGCTCCTCCACACTGCCGCACGCGGCGATCCGGTCGAGCTGCTCCTGCTCTTCGATCTTCTTGACCAGCGACTCGCGCAACTCGTCGAGCCCCATGTGGAAATCGTCCGGGGGAGGGAAGTTGGGCATCAGGGGCTTGTGCGTCAATTCATACGACTCGACCTTGTCGGCAATCTCGAGTGTCGTTGCCAAAGCCTCCGGATGGTCCGGAAAGAGCCGCAGCATCTCTTCGGGAGATTTCAGATACTCCTGGAAAGTATAGCGCATACGGTTCGGATCGTCCAGATCGCGTCCCGTATTGAGACAGATCAAATGGTCGTGTGCTTCGGCATCCTCAGCCAGGATAAAGTGCACGTCGTTCGAACAGATGTATTTGATGCCGCACTTGGCCGAAAGTTCCAACAGCACCTTGTTGACGAGGAGCTGGTTCTCATAGACATCGGCATCCTTGCGCGGATCGCCCGACGGATGGAGCTGCAATTCGAGGTAGTAGTCCTCACCGAATACCCCCTTGAACCAGCGAACCACCTTTTCGGCCTCTTCCACGTCGCCGCGCATGATAGCCTGGGGCACCTCGCCTCCCAGACAGGCCGAGCAACAGATCAAACCCTCGTGATACTGTTCGAGCAGCTGTTTGTCGATACGGGGTTTGTAGTAGAAGCCTTCGGTAAAGGAGTAGGAGACGATCTTGCAGAGGTTGTGATATCCGGCCAGGTTCTTTGCCAACAGGATCAGGTGGTCACCGGCCTTCTCGTCCTTGTCCTTCTCGAAACGGTTGCGCACCACATAGACTTCGCACCCCAGAATAGGCTTGATACCGGCCGAGACTGCCGTATCGTGAAAGTTCTTCACACCGTACATATTTCCGTGGTCCGTGATGGCCAACGCTGTCATACCCAACTCCTTGGCCCGTTTTACCAGCGGCCCGATCGCCGCAGCGCCATCCAGAATCGAGTATTGTGTATGTACGTGCAGGTGTACGAAATCAGGCATTGTCTCCTTAGTTTTCAGGTCACGAAACAGAGCGGACTCTCGCTCCGACGACTACAAAGATAGGATAAAATATGGAACAAATCCTTGGAAAAAAAGATAAAAATATCTCTCCTTTCGCTATCGTTTTGAAAATGAACGAACCCCGGAATTCGTGGCAAGGATCTTGCTTTATTCGAATAAAAATCGTAAATTTAAATAGATAAAAAAGGGATCGTTTTCGCAAGGGATTCGTCATACCTTTTTGGGGGAGAAGACGTATCCGGACGCCGAAAAAAAGCACATGGATAACAACCGTAAAAACGCTGCAACTATGGGAAACGAAAGTAAATTGATCGTTCTACGGGAATGGAATACGGTAATGGAGGCCGAAATGGCAAAATCGATTCTGGAGAGTGCCGGCATCTTCTCCACGATCCAGAATGAATATATGTCGTCCATCTATCCGATCGGCACCATGCCGGCTCAGTTACTCGTCAAGGAGGAAGATGCCGAGCAGGCTCGCGCACTGCTCGACAAGATGCAATAACAGAAATTCCGGTCTATCTGTTCCAGATGGCCCAGGCACCTTCCGCCTGACGGAAGAGCATCTGCAATCCATTGCAGGTATGTGCCTGCCGTTGCTCCCCATAGCGGAGGAACTGCGTCTGTTCGGGATTGTAGATCAGATCGAAGAGGTAATGCGAGGGGGTTACGAATGCATAGGGAATGCTCGGAGCCTCCTCGATTTTCGGATACATACCTACCGGCGAAGTATTGATAATCAGATGGTGCGAGGCAATCACCTCCTCCGTAAGATCATCATACGTATAGTTTCCCTGCCGGGGATTGCGCGAAACCAAATCGAACGGCAGCTCCATCTGCGCCAGGGCATACTGTACAGCCTGCGCAGCGCCACCCGTACCGAGTACAAGCGCCCGGTCAATCTCGGCCGCTCCGAGAAACTCCTCGAGCGAAGAGCGGAATCCCAGCACATCGGTATTGTAGCCTACTAGTTTCGTCCCCTCGCGGCGTACGCAATTCACCGCTCCGATTGCACGCGCTTCGGGCGAAAGGTCATCCAACAACGGGATAATCTGCTGCTTGTAGGGAATCGTCACATTGAATCCCCGCAGTTCCGGTTCGGCAGCAAGCAGCTCCTGCAACTTGTCCAGCGAGGGCAATTCATAGAGATCATAGCGACAATCCGCAATCCCTTCCCGCTCAAACTTCCGGGCGAAATAGGTTGCCGAGTAGGAGTGCCCAAGGGGATATCCGATCAAACCGTAGCGTTTCATAATCTATCTTTTTATCTGTTTCCGGCACCGAACTTACGGGCAACCCGCGTGCCGACATACTCAATGACATAAATCAGGGCGAAACCGGCCCCCGCCAGCACAACAGCCTGCCACAACTGGGCATCGACTCCGGTAAGGGCCTCGAAGCGTCCCGGCATCACGTTTCGCTCGACGAGCGGGAGCATCGTCCCGTGGCTGTCCATATAGCTTTCGACCGTCTCTTTCCAGGGCCAAACCTTGTTGAGCGATCCGATCATGAAACCCATCAACAGGGCGACCGTTACGTTCTTGTATCGGCGTAATAGCCAGGAGAGCAGGTGCGAGAAGCTGATGATACCGACCGCGACACCCACCCCGAAGAGGGCCAGGATTCCGATCTTCAATTCGCCGACCGCCTGGATGATAAACTGGTATTTACCAAGAAGCAACAGGATGAAAGCGCCCGAAATACCGGGCAGGATCATGGCACAGATGGCAATGGCACCGGAGAGCATGATAAACCACCAGTCGTTCGGCGTCTGGGTCGGTGAAGCGACCGTAATCCAGTAGGCGAGAGCTGCTCCGACGAGCAATCCGATCAACGACTGCCAGTTCCACTGTTCCACCTCACGGGCGATCCAGATAGTCGAAGCGACGATCAGACCGAAGAAAAAGGCCCACACCTCGATAGGGTGGTTTTTCAACAGGTAGTCCATCAACCGCGCCAGCGAGAAGATGGCGATACCGATACCGAGCAACACCGAGAAGAGGAATTTTCCGTTGATGTGCCGCCAGAACTCACCGATGCGGAACTTGCACAACAGTCGGAGTGCCGTCACGTCGAATTTGCGGATCGAGTCGATCAGCTCGCCGTAAATTCCCGAGATGAAAGCGATCGTTCCGCCGGAGACACCCGGCACGACATCGGCCATACCCATGGCACAGCCCTTCAGCATCAAAAGCAGGTATTTATACATACTGTAAAGATGTTTTATACTTAATTTCCCACGACGAAAATCCGTCCGGGAATGTATCAGAAACGGTCCCCGGTTTCGCCGATGCAAAGATAAAAATTTTATTCCTATTTCAAAAAGCGGCATCTGCTCCCAGCGGATATAGACACGCTCATTACCGATACCCCTCCAGAATACCGCCGCCGACCACCCGGTCACCGCAATACAATACTACGGGCTGTCCGATTGCCGGGGCCCAGGCCGGATCATCCAGTTCAATTCGAATGCCGGATCGGGTAGGGATTACAACAGCCCCTGCAGCCGGATTCCGACCGATTCCCCGAATAACCACCTGTAGATCCCTCGTCGCAAACACCTCGTCGGGATCGACCAGTCGGCATTGGCCAGCCTCCAGCGTTGCATGAAATAACTCATTATTTGTCCCAACAATCAGTCTGTTACTTTCTGCATCTATTCCTACTACCGCATATCCGCCCGGAAGATTCAGCCCCCGTTTCTGTCCGATCGTATAAAGGGCAACTCCATCATGCCGACCCAAAGTCCGTCCTTCCGAATCGACAATCTCTCCCGACACGAACGCTCCGGCTCGGCGTTGCAGAAAATCGCACACCGACTCCCTTCCCAAAAAACAGATACCCATACTTTCCCGCCGATCCGAAGATTGCGCAGCCACCTCCTGCTTGATAACATTTCCCATCGGAGTAACGGTACGCGCCAGAATCTCCTGCGGAAGATCCCACAAATAGTAGGATTGATCTTTCCGGAGATCTGTCGCCCGCGTCACATAATATTTCCCGTTCTGCTGTGTAATACGGAAATAGTGGCCTGTTGCCAGGAAGGGTATGCCGAGCGCATCGGCCTCTGCGGCCAGATAAGGCCACTTGATCCGACTGTTGCAGCGCGTGCAAGGGGCCGGTGTACGGCCATGCCGATAACTGTCGGTAAAATAATCGACCACCTCTCGCCCGAACGTATCGCGGACCGATCGCACGCGAAGCGGTACGGACAACTCCCCGGCACGCCGTTGAGCCTTATCCAACAGCGATCTGTCGCCTGTCATATCAAGTGTAAGTGCAGTTATATCATATCCCTGGTCGCGCAATAACGAAACAGCGGCCGAGCTGTCAATGCCGCCGCTGAATCCCAATATAACCCGTCTCTCATTCATGAATTGAGCACACTCCCTTGAATCAATGTTGCACTCCTTCGGCAGGAGGGGCTAAAAGCGGTGCCCCCAACTGCTCCCAGTTCCGCAATATCTCCATTGCACGCGAAAACTCCCGATCTTCGCCCTGCTGCTGGAGCGAACGCAGCAAGTACTCCTCTCCATACAACCGACCGGCCAAAATTGCCTTGAGCCATTGCCGGCAATACAACCCCTCGATGCGACTTACAGGAGGCTCCACCTGCAGAGTGCGGGCATACGATACCAAACTGTCGAACAGCTCCGGCATCAAATCCTCTCTCTCTTCAAATTGGGTGAAATCGGGATACTTTGCCAGGATCGCCTGTCGGTTCCGGTCCAGATAGCCTTGCAGAAACACGAACAACTTGTCATCCTGCGATAAACGATCCAAGAACGGAGTACGCAGCGTATCCATGTCGAGAATCACATCAGGCTGGATCCCGCCGCCACCGTAGACCGTACGTCCCGAACGCAAAGTTTTGAAAGCGGGCGCATTCTCCGCCACACTGTCCGGAAGCCGTTTCAAATGATACGCATCCCGATCGCCCCCCTTGACATAAGGACGCTGGATGACACGTCCCGACGGGGTATGATAACGGGCGATAACCAACCGCAGGGCCGATGCATCGTTCAACATATATTGCCGCTGTACGAGGCCCTTCCCGAAACTGCGATGACCGACAATCACGGCCCGATCCCAATCCTGCAGGGCTCCGCTGACGACCTCGCTGGCCGAAGCCGAATACTGATCAATCAACACGACAATATGCCCGTCTTCCGGGAAGATAGCCTGATTGCGGGCCGTATAGACCTTGGGTTTGACCCCGCGTCCTTCCGTAGAGACAATGCGCGTCCCTTTCGGCAAGAAGAAGTCACACATCCCGATGGCCGCATTAAAAACGCCGCCTCCGTTTCCGCGCAGATCCAGAATCATATTCTTCATCGGGGAGAGCCGGGCATACGCCTCCTGGAACTCACGCATCGTCGTCTGTGCGAAACGGGAAACCCGAATATATCCGGTCGTTGAATCGACCTTGTAGGCGGCCATGACCGAGGGGAGGGTGATTGTCTGTCGAACTATTTCCAGATGGATCGTATCCCATACGTTAGGGCGCAACACGTCGACCTCTGCTTTCGACCGAACAGTACCACGCAATCCTTCGAGAACCTTATCTCGCTCCTCCAGATGTTCCGACACATATTCCCCGTTCACCCGGACAATCCGGTCGTCCGGCAACATTCCGGCTTTCGCCGCAGGTCCATCCGGCCGGACAGAGGCTACGACCAACGAATCGCCGACCCAAAGCGTTCCAATGCCGATTCCGGCAAAACGTCCCTTGTAGACCTCCTCGAAACGGGCCAGCTCCTCCGCCGTCACATATTCGGTATGCGGATCGAGCTGCTGCACCATACTGCGGATTGCCTCCTCGGCCAGTGGAGCCATATCCACCGAATCGACGTACATCCGTGCAATCCGATCGTACACCGAGGTCAGTTTGGAAAGTGCGCGCTGCAAACTCCGTTCAGGATTTGCAGCCTGGCTCGCCATGCAAAAACAGAGTACGGCCAGCAATAAACCTGCGACCCGTTTCATCTTTTTTAAATGCAGACTAACGGAATTTTGCCGCCAGATCCGAGAAAACCATCTTCGTCTGCTCGCCACTATTCATATCTTTCAAAGTCACCATTTTCTCCTCAAGTTCATGACTTCCGATAATGACGACGAACGGAATGTTGCGACGGTTGGCATACTCGATCTGTTTTCTCATCTTGCTGCACTCGGGGTAGATCTCCGCGGCAACACCACAGGCACGCACTTTGGCCAACAATCGCAAAGATACCAACTCTTCAGCCTCACCCAAATTGGTAAAAAGCACCTGGGTCGAACATGAAATGTTGTCGGGGAAGAGTTCCAGCCCGGTCATTACGTCGTAGATTCGGTCGGCTCCGAAAGAGATACCGACACCCGAGGTGTTCGGCAGACCGAAGATTCCGGTCAGGTCGTCATAACGGCCACCTCCGCAAATCGATCCGATCGCATAATCGAGCGCCTTGACCTCGAAAATGGCCCCCGTATAATAGTTCAGACCACGGGCCAGCGAAATGTCGAGTTCAATAGGCAGGTCAATGCCCAACTGCTGGATATATCCGAAGATCGTTTCGATTTCGACAATACCCTGCAAACCGACGGTAGAACTGCCGATTGTCTCTCGCAATGTTTTCAACTTCAAATCATTGCTTCCGCTAAGCTCAAGTATCGGTTGCAGTTTGGCAATCGCCTCATCTTCGAGTCCGCGTTCCCGCAACTCCTCTTTCACGCCCTCCAGACCGATCTTCTCCAACTTGTCGATCGCCACCGTAATGTCGATCATCTTGTCGGCATGACCGATCGTCTCGGCAATACCGTAGAGGATCTTGCGGTTGTTCATCTTAAGCGTCACCCGAATGCCGAGTGCCTCGAAAACCTGCTGTACGATCTGGATCAACTCCACCTCGCAAAGCAATGAACGCGTCCCGATCACATCGACATCGCACTGGTAGAACTCACGGTAACGCCCTTTTTGCGGACGATCCGCACGCCATACGGGTTGTATCTGGTAACGCTTGAACGGAAACGAAATCTCGCTCTGATGCTGTACCACATAGCGGGCGAAAGGGACCGTCAAGTCGTAACGCAATCCCTTTTCGCAGATTTTCGATGCGGTACGCAAACCCGCATCATCCAGTCCGGCCGTATAGTCTCCGGAGTTCAGGATCTTGAAAATCAACTTATCGCCTTCGTCGCCATATTTACCCAGCAGGGTAGAGAGGTTCTCCATCGCGGGAGTCTCCAGCGGCGCGAATCCAAAGGTGCGGAACACCCCACGGATCGTATCGAAGATATATTGGCGGCGCAACATCTCCTGTGCGGAGAAGTCTCGCGTGCCTTTCGGAATCGACGGTTTTTGTGCCATTGTATCTGTTATTATTTCGTTAAACCTTTGTATCCGGAGTCCTTTTACAAGAGGGTTACGGACTCCGACAGTTTGAATTACTCGACCAATTTCTTGTACTTCACGCGATGAGGCTGCGTATCGCCGCCCTGGGCACGTTTCCATGCCTCGTATTCGCTGTAGGAGCCTTCGTAGAAGACCACCTTCGAATCACCTTCGAACGAAAGGATATGCGTGGCGATACGGTCGAGGAACCAACGGTCGTGGGAGATCACCACGGCGCAACCCGCAAAATTCTCCAGACCCTCCTCAAGCGCACGCAACGTATTGACATCGATATCGTTGGTCGGCTCGTCCAGAAGCAGTACGTTGCCCTCCTCTTTCAGGGCGAGGGCCAGGTGCAGGCGGTTACGCTCACCACCTGACAACATGCCGCACTTCTTCTCCTGGTCGGCTCCCGTAAAGTTGAAGCGGGCCACATAGGCGCGGGCCGGGACCTGACGGTTGCCCAGCTGGATCAAATCGCTGTTCTGCGAGATCACCTCATACACGGTCTTTTCGGGATCGATCGACTTGTGCTGCTGGTCGACATAGGCCAACTTGACGGTCTGACCCACGGTGAAAGTTCCCGAGGTCGGCTGTTCGAGCCCCATAATCATCCGGAAAAGGGTAGTCTTACCCGTACCGTTCGGACCGATCACACCGACAATGCCGGCAGGCGGCAGCGAGAAGTTCAACCCCTCATAGAGAACCCGATCGCCAAAGGCCTTCGACACATCGTGCGCCTCGATCACCACGTCGCCCAGACGGGGACCGTTCGGGATGAATATTTCGAGTTTCTCCTCTTTCTGTTTCGTATCCTCGTTCATCAACTTGTCATAGGCCGACAGACGCGCCTTGCTCTTGGCATGACGACCGGCCGGAGACATGCGTACCCACTCCAACTCCCGTTCGAGGGTTTTGCGACGTTTCGACTCCTGCTTCTCCTCCATCTCCAGACGCTTGGTCTTCTGCTCCAGCCAGCCCGAGTAGTTTCCCTTCCAGGGGATACCCTCACCACGGTCGAGCTCCAGAATCCAACCCGCCACGTTGTCCAGGAAGTAACGGTCGTGCGTAACGGCGATGACCGTACCCTTGTATTGCTGAAGGTGCTGCTCAAGCCAGTCGATCGACTCGGCATCGAGGTGGTTGGTCGGCTCGTCCAGAAGCAGCACATCGGGCTGCTGCAAAAGCAGACGGCAAAGGGCCACACGACGGCGCTCACCTCCGGAGAGCACCTTGATGCTCTGATCCGGATCGGGGCAGCGAAGGGCATCCATCGCACGCTCCAGCACGCTGTCCAACTCCCAACCGTTCACGTGGTCGATCTGTTCATACAACTCGCCCTGACGCTCGATCAGTTTGGCCATCGTATCGTCGTCCATCGGCTCGCAGAGTTTCTGGTTGATCTCCTCGTACTCCTTGAGCAGCGCTACGGTCGAGGCACATCCCTCCTCGACAACCTCGCGCACGGTCTTCGCATCGTCCAGATGCGGCTCCTGCTCCAGGTAGCCGACTGTATAGCCGGGCGAGAAGACCACTTCGCCCTGATAGTTCTTGTCGATACCCGCGATGATCTTCATCAGAGTCGATTTACCCGATCCGTTCAGACCGATGATACCGATCTTCGCACCATAGAAAAACGAGAGGTAGATGTTGTTCAATACCTTTTTTTGGTTGGTGAAGGTCTTGCTTACGCCGACCATCGAAAAGATGATTTTTTCGTCTGCCATATACTTGTTTTGATTATTATCGTATTACCGGATCGTCCACGTATTCTCACCGGGACGATCGGAGCATCTGCAAAGATACAAAAAGGAGAGGGTAGAGACAAATCAAAAAAGATGATTTCCACCCTGTTTTTCAAAAAAAAAGAGAATACAAAATCGCATTCTCTTTTTCCAAAACATTTCAAGCAGCTGTTTTCCTCTGCCTCGTCATCAATAGCGTTTGATGTCGTCAAACGTTTCAGGCGGCGGCCCCTGAGGCTTAAGCCGCAGGGGGAAAACATAGGATACCCGAATGGGAATACCCATCATATAACCCGGAGTCCATTTTCCGGACGTCTTTAAAATGACACGTTGCACCTGACGTTCCAGCGTGGGATCGGTCGATTCCAGAACCTTTCCGATGGTAACGCTACCATCGCGTTCAACAAAGAACTCCACCAGAACTTCATATTCCTTGTGCAACATACCCTCATGCAGTTGAATACGGCCAACCACATAATCATAAAGCACCTGCATTGATTTTTTCCCGTTCCCCTTGTAGGAAGGAGATACGACAGCACCCGGGAGAAGAGTAAAATCAACGAGCAATGTTACATTATAAAAGATTTTCCGCCTTTCAAGTACTGCCGGATAAAATGTTCCCATTTCAGCCAGGGTCGCTATCACCAACTCCTTGCTACGCTCTGTCGGGAAATAGGTCTCGCCCCCATATGAAAGCGGGAATTCGGGATTGACACATTGCCCCAGCGTATCAATCGTAAAGGTTACGATGGCATTCTTCGACAGTTCATTGACCTTATATCCTTCGCGGACCATCACACCGACCATTTTCTGATGGAAAACATCCGCCACGTCATCAAAACTACCTCCGTCAGGTAATCGGGGATCCACAATTTGCGCTTTTGCGACCAGACAGGTAGCCAAACAAGCAATACTAAGAAGTAATAATCGTTTCATATATCAGGGTTAGTTTTTGCAAAGCCACGACAAAGATAATCTTATTATTTATAAAGAAGAGCTATTCCGTGAGTTCGAAAGCGGCCATAAGAAATACCAATAGACACATAAAAAAATAAATAATGGTTTTTTATGGAGATATATCCCGAATTCCCCTATATTTGCATACGAGAAAAAAGTCACACAATCTAAAACTGCATAGTTATGAAAAGTATTAAGGGCTCCAAGACGGAGCAGAATCTTCTCAAATCATTTGCCGGCGAGAGCCAGGCACGTTCGCGTTATACGTTCTTCTCGAGCGTAGCCAAGAAAGAGGGTTACGAGCAGATTGCCGCAATTTTCATGGAGACGGCCGAGCAGGAGAGAGAGCACGCAAAACGCTTCTTCAAATTCCTCGAGGGAGGTCCGGTAACCATCACGGCAGAATACCCGGCAGGTAAGATCGGTACCACGCAGGAGAACCTGCTGGCTGCGGCCATGGGTGAGAAAGAGGAGTGGGAGATGCTCTACCCCGAGTTCGCAAAAATCGCCGAGGAGGAGGGGTATCCCGAAGTTGCCCGTGCCTTCAAACAGATTGCAAAAGTTGAGGCCGAGCACGAAAGACGTTACCTGAAATTGCTCAGCCGCATGACTGACGGCAACTACTTCAAGCGTGACGGCAAGATCTGGTGGCAGTGCCGCAACTGCGGATTCATCTGCGAGGCAAGCGAGGCTCCGAAGATTTGCCCGGCTTGCGAGCATCCGCAGGCGTTCTTCGAGCCGATGAAGGACAACTATTAATCGTCATGTCGGGAATTACTCCCGGCAACAAGAAAAAAGGTCGGATCTTCAAAAGATTCGGCCTTTTTATTTGCCGACGGCTCCAGAACCCGCAACGGTATGGACAACTTTCAGGGAAACGATATAATTTTGCAGGCGAAAAAAACGGGAACCATCATGAACACTCAGCGCGAAGGCGGAAATTTCAAGGGAATCATCTGTGCAATCATCTCGTCCGGAACCTTCGGACTCATTCCACTCTTTTCTATTCCCTTGCTCCTGTCGGGACTCTCATCCCAAACCATTCTTTTCTGGCGCTTCGTACTGGCAGCCCTGATGATGGGTATCGTTGCATTGGCAACCAAACGTTCATTCCGAATCTCCCTGCATGAGGTCTGGACACTTCTGCTGTTGGCGGTCATGTACTCGGCAACAGCCCTGTGTCTATTACAATCCTACAACTACATTCCCAGCGGAGTGGCTACAACGATCAGCTTTCTCTACCCGCTGGCCGTCGCAATCGTCATGACCCTCTTTTTCCGGGAAAAAAGCTCCGTGTGGCTCTTCGTTGCCATTCTGATCTCGCTGGCAGGTGTCGCTTTGCTCTCATGGAACGGGGAAGGGATCGCCGGCAATCGGGAAACACTGGTCGGAATGGGGTATGCCGGACTTACCGTGATGACCTACATGGTCTATATCGTCGGGGTGATGAAGAGCAGCGTTTCACGACTCGATCCGATGATTCTGGCATTCTACGTCCTGCTCTTCAGTTCACTGTTCTTCCTGCTATATACAACCACCGGCAATGGATTCCAGACTCCGTCGACCTGGAATCAATGGCAAAATATGCTCCTGTTAGCGCTGATTCCGACCGTGCTTTCCAACCTGACGCTCGTACTGGCCATCCAGCAGATCGGCTCCACGATGACCTCCATCTTGGGATCCATGGAACCGCTCACCGCCGTATTGGTAGGAGTTTTCCGGTTCGGTGAAAGTTTCTCGCTCGACACGGCCATCGGACTGATCCTGATCATTTCGGCCGTCATGATCGTCATCCTGAATCCCGGACGCACGAAACGCCATACGGCCACGGCATAGGCCGACGGCGAATCCGATCCTATTTTTTACGTCGGGCCCGTCTGCTGCCGGGTCCTTCCGGGAACCATCCCTTTTCGACACGTTTACGTTGCTCGAACATCTCACCGATGCTCCAGAGCGACGAAGCACCCCATACGGCCAGCAGGGTAGACCACAGAATATTATCGACCAGCAGAGATCCCGCAACAGCGGCAATACCCATCACCAGGAAGATCCACCAGATGCGTACCCCGAAGTAAAACTCACCCTTGATGACCAACGGATGGAACAGTCCGATAATAAGGAATGTCGCCGCCCCGATCACGATTCCGGCCAAATTGTGTTCGATCAAAAAATTCATATGGGATTATTTCTTAAACATCAGATCAACAACTGTCAACAGCTGATTATTTACGGCGATACTTCAAGCGGAGGCTGTTCGTAACCACACTCACGCTGCTCAATGCCATCGCGGCCCCGGCAATCATCGGGTTAAGCAGGAATCCATTGACAGGATAGAGGATTCCGGCCGCAATGGGGACTCCGATCAGGTTGTAGATAAAGGCCCAAAACAGATTCTGGCGAATCGTGCGCACGGTCTGTTTCGAAAGGCGGATTGCCTCCGGGATCTTGTTCAGATCCGATGCTACGACCGTAATTTTCGCCACATCCATGGCAATATCGCTGCCGTGTCCCATGGCGATGCTAAGATCGGCCTGAGCCAGCGCAGCGCTGTCGTTGATTCCATCTCCGACCATTGCCACCTTGCGGCCCTCCTCTTGAAGGCGGCGGACAAACAGGGCCTTATCCTGCGGAAGCATCTCCGATTCGAAACGGTCGATCCCGACCTGAATCGCAATATGGCGAGCCGTCTCCCGGTTGTCCCCGGTCAGCATACAGACCTCGATGCCGGCAGCCTGCAAACGGCGCACCGCCTCTACCGAGGTATCTTTGACCCGATCCGTAATAGCAGCCACGGCCAGAGCCTGCTCGGCATCCGCGAACCAGACGATACTTTTATGCTCGGACGAAAGGCGCCAGGCCACCTCGTCCAGCTTCCGGGCAATCGTAATGCCGTTATCTTCCAGCATGCGGCTGTTCCCGACCATGTAGGTCTCGCCATCGACCACACCGCGAATACCACGTCCCGTCCGGCTCTCGAACTGCTGGACCTGCAGGTTGGATTCAATTCTGAAGTGCTGCACGATAGCCTCGGCCAGCGGATGTTCCGAAAGCCGCTCCAGACTGCAAAAAACCTCTTTCAAACGGTCGTCTCCATGCAGCCAGACCATATCGGTTACTACGGGGCATCCCTCTGTCAGGGTCCCCGTCTTATCGAGAACGACCGTATTGACCTTTCCCGCTATTTCGAGACTCTCCGCATCCTTGATGAGGATACCCAACTCGGCACCTTTCCCGATTCCGACCATAATGGCCGTAGGGGTAGCCAAACCCAAAGCACAGGGGCAGGCAATGATCAAGACGGTTACCAATGCCAGGAATCCATGCGTCAACCCCGTCTCCGGATCGAGCGTTACCCAAAGCACGAACGCAAGCAACGCCAATCCGATGATAACCGGGACAAACACCCCGGCCACCTTATCCACCAGTTTCTGTACGGGAGCCTTGCTTCCCTGCGCCTCCTGCACCATGCGGATGATCTGGGCCAGCATCGTCTCCGCTCCGACCTTGTCGGCCCGGAACTGGAAATACCCCTTCTGATTGATCGTACCGGCAAAAACCTTCGATCCGGCCTCCTTGCGCACGGCGACAGGCTCGCCGCTGAGCATACTCTCGTCGACATAGGATCCGCCCTCCATCACCGTACCATCGACCGGCACCCGATCGCCCGGGCGGACAAGCAAGATGTCACCGACCCGGATTCGATTGATCGGAATCTGGGCCTGCGAGCCGTCCTCGCGGATAATCTCGGCATTCCGGGGTTGCAGGCCGATCAGTTTTTTCAATGACGTTGCCGTATTCCCTTTGGCCTTCTCCTCCAACAGCCGTCCCAACAGAATGAAGGCAACTATCACGCACGAAGCCTCGAAATAGACGTGCGGTTCGATTCCGTGTGCAAGCCAGAACTCGGGGAACAACAGGTTGAAGAGGCTGAACAGATAGGCGATTCCGGTACTGAGTGCAACGAGCGTATCCATCGTTGCCGATCCGTGGCGCAGTTGGGTCCAGGCATTGATGAAGAAACCGCGTCCCAACCAGAATACCACCGGGGTAGCCAACAGGGCCATGACCCAATCGCCATAAGGAGTCTCCATGAAAAACATTCCGATCGCGACGACCGGCAGCGACAGCAATACAGCCCAGAGCGTACGGCGCTTGAGTGTGCGATAAGCCCGAAGGTGTCTCTGCTCCAGCTGGTCCGATGTGTTGTCATCTATTTCGACGACCATATCATAACCTGCCTCCTGAACCGCCTTCCGAAGCATTTCGGGAGTCGTCAAGGTAGCGTCATATTCGACAGTTGTATTTGCAGCCGCCAGGTTGACGGCCGCCACGATTACACCGGGCTGCGCATTGAGTGTCTTCTCCACCCGTCCGGCACAACCGGCGCAACGCAAACCCTCGATCGGGAAGACCCGTTTCTCTATTTTACTTTTTACCATAAAGCCAAACGATCATGTTTCTACAAATATAGTGGAAAAAAGAGCTACTAAAACCGCTCTTTAAGAATTCCTTAAAAATATTTTGAAAGGTTTTGCCTATCTTTGCAAAAGGCAGGGTATGGCTCGGCACCGGCAAGTTCGGGAATTATCCTTCCCGGCACCCTTAAGTTTGCCAGCCTCCGTCTCCATCATATTTCGAAGCACGCACTCGCTATGATCTGGTTCGTAACCGCAATCTCGATTCTGTTTGCCATTGTCGACTGGCTGGTCTATCGGCGCAGAATCCGATACAAAAACAACTGCATCCGCAGAGGGTTCATCGGAATCGTCCTCGTATCCTATTTGCTGCCGATTCTTCTGATCGGCATTCAAACCCTGCTGCCCGACAACTCCACGGCCTGGATGAAGACAGCACAATGGATCATCTTTCTCTATTTGCTTCTGCAAAACTGCCGTCTGGGATATTACCTCGGGCTGCTCGTCGATCACCGCAGACAATTCAGCCGTACCGGAGTCGTATTGGCACTGGCCTGCGCCTTCATGCTGGTGTGGGGGGCGACCCACGGCCGGCAGGCAATCGTAGTCAATCGGGTAGAGGTCCAGTCCCCCCGTCTGCCCGGTTCGTTCGACGGATTGCGAATCGTACAATTCTCAGACCTGCATATCGGGACACTGATCAATCCGGAGAAAGAGATGAACCGCCTGGTCGATACGATCAATGCACTCCATCCCGACCTGATCGTCTTTACGGGCGATCTGGTCAATGTGCGCTATTCGGAGCTCACTCCGCGCTACCGTGAAATCCTCGGCCGTCTGCAAGCCCCTTACGGCATCCTCTCCGTATTGGGAAACCATGATGTGGGACGTTATATCAAGGATACGATTCAGCTTCCGGCCGACACCAGCACCCGGATGCTGGTCAAGACACAACAGGAGATGGGGTGGCACGTCCTCGAGAACGAAACAGTTTACCTGCACCGGGGCAATGATTCGATCTCGGTATCGGGCATCGCCTTCGATCGGGCGCAACACATCTACCGCCACCGGCGCAAAATCCCGGATGTAGAGCTGACAAGTGCATATCAGTCTATTCCGGAAGGGACGTACAATCTGACACTGGCCCACGTGCCGCAAATCTGGGAGGAGATCATCGCCAGCGGATACGGAGATCTGACGCTTTCGGGTCATGTCCACAGCATGCAGTTGCGCATCAACCTTTTCGGACGAGGATTATCGCCGGCCAGCTGGCTCTACAAACGCTGGAGCGGCCGATACGAAGATGGGCTGGGGCATACATTATATATTAACGACGGCATCGGATATGTCGGTTACCCGATGCGTTTAGGGGCTTATCCCGAAGTTACCCTGTTTATCTTGAAACGATGAAAATATTTGTCTCCACAGCCGTCTCCGCAGACGGATACCTCGACGACCGTTCTTCCGAGCGGTTGATTCTCTCCACCCCCGAAGACTGGGCCGAAGTACATCGGCTGCGTGCCCGATGCGATGCCATTCTGGTTGGAGCCGAAACCATCCGCAGGGATGATCCCACGCTGTCGGTGCACGACGAAGCCCTGCGTCGGGAAAGGGTAGCACGCGGGTTACCTTCAGATCCGGTCAAGGTAACGCTCACCTCTTCGTGCTGTCTCTCGCCCGATGCCCGGTTCTTCACCCAGGGAACACAGGAGAAGATCGTCTTCACCAGCTGCACCGAACCGGGACCGCTCAGTCGGGTCGCCACGATCATCCCCGCAGAGAAGATCACCGCCGCCCGAATCGTCACCGAACTCGAGAGACGGGGAATCCGATCGCTCCTGGTCGAGGGAGGGGCAATGACCCTCAAGATGTTTTTCGAAGAGAAACTGGTCGATACGTTCCGTCTCGCAGTCAATCCCGACATCCACGTAAACGATCCGCTCGCACCGCATCTGGAGATCGACCCCGCCTACCGGAACAGTCCCCACTCGGTCGAATCACTGGGAGGGATGGAGGTTACGACCTACCGGATAAAACCAGATACCGAGGAAGAAGACCTCCGCTACCTGCAGATGGCCATCGACGAAAGCCGCAAATGCACGCCTTCGGCAACAGCCTATTGTGTCGGAGCGGTCATTATTACCCGGACCGGAGAACTGTTTACCGGCTATACACACGAAACATCGCCGACACATCATGCCGAACAGGAGGCCATCCTCAAAGCCCTCGATGCAGGGGCCGACCTGCGTGGCGCAACCATATACAGCTCGATGGAGCCGTGCTCCTCGCGAAAAAGTGAACCGGAAAGTTGTTCGGAGTTGATAGTTCGGTACGATTTTCGCCGTGTAGTTTTCGCAGCATACGAACCCGACTGTTTCGTACACTGCAACGGAGCATTAAACATTAGAAATCAAGGAATTGACGTATGCGTATACGATACATTGGCCGAACAGGTCCGCATGATCAACGCACACATACGGTAATAATATATCGCTTTTTACGCCAAAATTGGCCTAAAAGAGAAATCACAAAACCAAATTTAAAGATTCGCCATATATTCGCGGCATAATTTCAAAAATCAATTTATGAAAAGGGTAATCGTCTCACTTATTACGCTGCTCGGTATCGGAACAGCGGCTGCCCAACAGGAGGAGGGACCGCGAGTCCTGTCGTTGGACGAAGCGCTTGAGATCACCATGACCAGCAACCCCACTATCGAGGCGTTGCGCTACGAAGAAAAAGCAGCCCAGCAGGAACGTCGGGCCGCCATCGGATTGCGCATGCCGCAAATCAACGTAAACGGTGCCTATACCTACCTGGGCGACGATATAAAATTCGATCTGAACCATCTGAAGGGACCGGTCAATCAATTCGCCGGAGATCTAATCGGTAGCGGTTTGATCCCTTCCGAACTGCTCCCGTCGATTCAGGGACTTCTGACTCCGCTCATGGGGGCTGACTGGGCACTCAAACTACAGGACCGCAGTCTGGGATTCGTCGGCGGTAATGTCACGCTGCCGATCTATATGGGAGGCAAGATCAATACGGCCAACCGCGCCGCCCGTATCAACGAAGCAACCACACTCGAACAGGGGAACCAAAGCCGCAATGCCCTGGTATCGGAACTCGTTGAACGCTATTACGGATTGGCCCTGGCCCGTCAGGTTGTCGAAGTCCGCCAGCAGGTTGTCGATGGTGTGCGTCGCCACCTGGAAGATGCAATCGCCCTCGAAAAGAACGGTATGATCGCACAAAGCGAGCGTCTCTACATCGAATTCAAAATGTCCGAAGCAGAACGAGATTTACAGAATGCGCGATTACAGGTCGAAACACTCTCAGATGCCCTGAAAAATACACTGGGACAGTCGATCGAGGCTATGCCCGTCACCACAATGTTCATTCTCAATGAAATAGAGGATGTCGCCTACTATAAGGACTTGGCCGAGAAATTCAATCCCCTGCTCAATCAAGTTGCGCTCAAGAAACAGTTGGCTCAGGAGGGCGTAAAATTGCAAAGAGCCGAATTCCTGCCCCAAATTGCAGCCATGGGTGGAGCCTCGTTCTACAACTATCAAGTGTCGACGCTCGTTCCGCGATGGGCCGTAGGAGTGGGAGTGAACATCAAACTTTTCGACGGTTTGAACCGCGAGTACAAACACTCGGCGGCCAAACAAACCGTCAAACAGGTCGCGTCGCTCGAAAGAAAGGCAAGCAACGACATCGCCGTACTGATCGAGAAGCTCTATAACCAGATGATGAACTACGCCAATCAAATGACCTCGATCGACTCCTCGCTGAATTTTGCCGAGGAGTATCTTCGGGCCAAAAACGCCGCCTTCCTCGAAGGCATGAGCTCTTCGTCCGATCTGGTCGATGCCGAGTTGAACCTGGCCCGTGTCCGCACCGAACGGATGCAGGCTGCCTACAACTACGACGTTGCGCTGGCCCAGCTGCTGGAAGCTGCCGGAATCAGCGAGGAGTTCATCAACTACCTGCATCGAGACGATGCACGCCCCATTCATTTCGACAAAAAATAAAAAACGAATAATCCTATGAAAAAAAGTTCAATCATTGTAATCGTCGTGATCGCCGCTGCCGTCGTGCTGGGCGTCATCTTCGTTAGCTGGTATCTGCGTCGATCCACTCCGCTATATATTCAAGGTGTGGTCGAATGCACCACCTACAAAGCCTCTTCGAAAGTTCCTGGACGTATCGAAGAAATGAAAGTCGAAGAGGGTCAACATGTATCGAAAGGGGAGTTGCTCTACACGCTCTCCACCCCCGAACTGCAAGCCAAGTTGCAACAGGCCGAAGCGGTCAAAAGCGCCGCATCCGCACTGGATCGGCAGGCTATGGTCGGAGCCCGCAGCCAGCAAAAAGAGGCTGCACTGAACCTCTGGCAACAAGCACAGGCCGGATTGCAGCTGGCCGAAAAGACCTACGAACGTGTAAAGAACCTCTACGACCAGGGGGTCGTTCCGGCACAAAAACTCGATGAAGCAACAGCCAACCTGCAAGCCATGCAGGCAACCGAACGCGCGGCCAAAGCCCAATACGAAATGGTACACGACGGAGCCCGCGTCGAAGAGAAGGAGGCAGCCGCCGCTCAGGTGCGTCAGGCCGAAGGTGCCGTATCGGAAGTGGAATCCTACCTCTCCGATGCAATGGTCTACTCGCCCGTTACAGGTGAGATCTCGACGATTATCGCCGAGGCAGGCGAGCTAGTCGGCAGCGGCTATCCGGTCGTAGCCATCCTCGATCTGAGCGACTTGTGGGTAACTTTCAACATCAGGGAGGACCTGTTGCCCAAAATCAAAATGGGAACGCTTATGACGGGATATGTTCCGGCTCTGGACAAAGAGGTCGAATTCAAGGTAACCTACATCGCTCCGCAGGCCGATTTCGCCACCTGGTCCGCCACTCGCACGCAGGGATCGTTCGATATTCGTACGTTTGCCATCAAAGCCAAACCGACGACCGATGTCGAGAATATCCGACCGGGCATGAGCGTACTGGTCAACTGGAACCAAATCGAATAAACTTCGTCGAACAATAACGTAATCGTATGCCTAACTTCTTCAGCGATACGTTCGCCGTTCTCAAACGGGAGATTCGCCGCATCTTCCGTCAGCCCATGTATTGGACGCTGACGGTATTCCTTCCGCTCGCTGCCTTCTCCTTTTTCGCGATTCTCCTCTCGAAAGGGGTCTCGCGGGACATTCCCGTCGCAGTCGTGGATCAAGATCAAACCTCCCTCTCCCGGAAGGTCGTGCAGATGATCGATGCGACCCCGACGGCTCGGGTCGCTTTCGGAGCGCAGAGCATGGAGGAGGCGGAACGGCTGATCCGCGAAGGCAAAGTAATGGGAATAGTTCAGGTTCCTCCTTTCTTCGAGAAAAATATCCTGAGCAACCGTCAGACCCATATCGAAACCTATCTGAGCGGTACGAACATCACGGTGAACGGTCTGCTCACCAAGGACCTGCAAACGGCTGTCATGACCTTCTCGAGCGGTATCCAGCTACAATTGCTGACCAAACAAGGGTTAACCGAAAAACAGGCAATGGCCCAACTGATGCCCGTTCGGTTCGACAAACACGTGCTGTTCAACCCCTACATCAACTACGCCTACTACCTTTCACCCAGCTTCATGCCAATGATGCTTCTCATATTCACCATCATGGCTACGATCTTCGCGATCGGAGTAGAGTTGAAACGCGGATCGGCAAAAGAGTGGCTCGATACGGCAAACGGGTCGATCTTCGCCGCCTTTGTCGGCAAAATCCTGCCAATCACCCTGGTCATGTTCCTCACCTCGGAGCTGATGTTCCTGATCATCTTCAAGGTAGTGGGAGTTCCGCTGAACGGCAGCCTGACGGTTCTGACAATCAGCAACCTGCTATTCATCCTAAGCTATCAGTCCATCGGCACACTGATCATCGCCCTGTTGAGCAACCTGCGTCTCGCGCTCTCGATCGGCGGCGGATACTCGGTACTCGCCTTCACCTTCTCCGGCCTGACCTTCCCGATCATGGCCATGAGTGAACCCATGCAATGGTTCAGCAACATCTTTCCGTTCACCTTCTACACGGATATCATCATCGACCAGGCCCTTCGTGGTGCCCCGGTCATCTATTCGTTCCATGACATGGGAGTTCTTTGTCTATTCATCATTCTTCCGTTGCTCTGGCTGCCGCGTCTGCGCACCGTCTGCTCGGAAAAGAAATATTGGGGGAGACTCTAACCTTATGAATCGTTGTTCAAGACAAATATCATCCTACTGGCTGCAATTCCGCACCGTCCTGCGAAATGAGTACCGCACCATCTTTACCGATGCAGGAGTCGTGCTGGTGGTCATTCTCGCCATATTCATCTACTCGACGCTCTATTCGCTCGGATACGGGACCGAAGTGCTGCGCAACGTTCCCATCGGCATAATCGACCAAAGCAAAACACCGGCCAGCCGGCAGTTGATCGAAACGTTCAGCGCCGGACCGAATACCGTCGTCGCCTACGAGCCCTCCAGTATGGAGGAGGCCAAACGGCTCTTCTTCGATCGAGAAATTTACGGAATCGTCTACATTCCATCCGATTACGAGCAAAAGTTATTGGGCGGACAAATGGCGACCGTATCCCTCTACATGGATGCCAGTTACTTCCTGATGTACCGCCAGGTATTCCAGGAGGTTGTAACCGGTATCAACGCGACGGGAGCCATGGTCGAATTCCAACGGTTGATTGCCAAAGGGGCCAACATCCCGCAGGCGATGGCTACAACCCAGCCGATCATCTATCAGGGACACAACCTCTTTAATCCCTATCTGGGATACGGCACATTCGTCATGCCGGCAATCATCATCGTGATCATCCAGCAAACCCTGCTGATCGGACTCGGCATGATCGGCGGCACCTGGCGCGAATTCAACCTCTATGGGAAACTGATCCCTCCGGGAAGGAAATGTATGTCCACACTGCCCGTTATGGCCGGCAAAACGTTCGCCTACATCTCCGTCTATGCCGTAACGCTCACCTACATCTTCGGACTGCATTACAAGTTGTTCCACCTGCCTGCAAACGGCGACACTGGTACAATTATCGCCCTGCTCATCCCGTATCTGCTCGCCTGCATCAATCTGGGTATTGCCATCTCGACGGTATGCCGTTATCGCGAACAGTCGATCATGCTGCTGCTCTGGACCTCGATCCCGATTCTGATGCTCAGCGGAGCTTCGCTGCCGCGCGAGGCGATTCCCGACTGGCTCTATGCTTTCGGCCAGATCTTCCCGAGCAGTCATGGTGTACAGGGTTTTATCCGCGTACAAAGCATGGGTGCCAATCTGGAAGAGGTGATGCCCGAAGTACGGAACCTGTGGATTCTTACATTAATTTATGGAGGTATGGCGGCTATCGGAATCCGATACCGGTTGAGAAAAGCCGGTGCAAAGATGTGATAGGGTAGCATCATTACCTATCAAACTGGTCCCGGACAAAGAGAGCCCCGTAAATCAGATTACGGGGCTCTCTTTATTTTGACGGATCGTTCTCAAGTCTGGGAACTGCTGCCGTATCAATGGCGCGGAGGCGGCGGAAATCCGGGTCGAGGCGAGCTGCCGCGCGTCATACCGACCGATCCGCTTCGCGAAGGCTCGACAACACCGTCGTAGTCCTTGATATTCTTAGAACCCTTCTTACCGAAGAAACGCAGGTTATATACGAACTGAATGCTGTAATAGCGTCCGATCACGCTGTTCCATGAATTCTGAGTCCATCCGGAACCGGTCGTTCGCGAAAAAGCTGTATTCTGGTTGAAAATATCGTTCACACCGATATTGATCTCCCCCATCTGGCGAAGGACTTTCTTACCGACGTAAAGATTGCAGATCAGATACTCGTCGTTGTAATTGTTCGTAAATCCACGATACTGATTGTAGGACGCACTACCCGAGACAGAGAATCCGGCACCGAAAATAAATTTGAAATTTGCAGAGGCCTGCTGATAGAAATATCGGTTCTTCTGTCCGACCGTAGCCAGCGAGTTGCTTGCTTCATTGTAAAGGCCATCCCACGAAAGCGTAAAGTCGATATTCTCCGAGATATTGCTGCCCAGAACGACACCCGTATCGTATCCGATATTTCCCGATTTGTTCTTTTCACCCTCCACCAGACTCGGAACCAACGAATAGGTTACACCGGCACGAAGATTCAGGTTGCTTTTGATGAAATTCAACGGGAAACCATACGAAGCCATCGAACGAATGCTCCAATATCCGTCCAGATTGCAAGGCTCCGTATATTGCAGCGGGCGATAGACCGTATTCTCGATCTCCAACGTAGGACGGTAAAGCGTCAAACTGGAGATATAGTCCTGGGTTGCTTCGGCACTCAGCATCACCATGAAAGTACGTCCCTTCTCCACGTTCGAGTTCGTATAGTGCATACGGAGATTGTGGGTATAGGAGGGACGCAACAACGGGTTGCCTCGTGAAATGTACTGCGCATCGGACAGATCGTACACGTTCTGCAACTGGGTCACCTCCGGATTATCTGTATAGGAGCGCAGGAAGATACGCAACGTATTCTGACTGTTCAGATAAAGCTGTCCCATCAGAAAATAGGTCACGTTGTCATAATCGTGTCGGATCGGTTCCGCTCCCGTTCGAATCACCTCTCCCGACAAGGTCGAATATTGATAATAGACATTGGCCGCAAACGTACTCTTGTTTTTCGAATAATTGAATCCGGGGCCCACCGAGTGGATCAGGTAGCTGCTCCGATAGGCATTCGACAGCAGGGGATCGGGCGACAGACCTGCAATATTGAAGTTCTCCCCTGTACGATAAGCACTTCGGTCGTTCTCCTGGTAATTATACGACGCACGATAACTCAGACTCAGCTGGGAATATTTGGAAAGGGGTTCCGTATAGTTGATACGGCCGTTCAATCGATAGCGGAACGAAGGGTTCAGCACGCGCTGATAGACCAGATCCGTCAAATATTCGTCATTGGGACGCATCTCAAGCCCCGTATCGGGATCGATGTCGGGATAGGGTTCGTATGCACCGAAATCGTTGCTGTAGGAATTCTGTTTGCGCTGGGAATCGTAATAGTTGAAAAATCCATCGACGGTAAGCGTACGACCGGGTTTCCCCAAGCGCACCCGATATACGGCCGACGTATTGATCGAGTATCCGTGACGGAAAGCCTCTTCGAAATTATCGATCACGCTATAACCGCTTTCACCGAACTGACGGCCGTACGTAGTGCTGAAAGGATCGTTCGACTGAAAACTGAATCCCGGACGGATCATCAACGACTGGTTGTCCGAGATTTTCCATTCGATACGGGCATTGAGGCGGTTGTTAAAATTCTCCGTACGGGAATAACCCGACGTATAGAGCGTATCGATCGGAGCCGGCTCCTCATACCAGCGTTCGACGCGCGAACGGTCAATCGTCCGGGTTCCGTTGAAGAAATAACTACCCTGAAAAGAGACCTGATCGCGGCTTCCCCACGTATCCGAATAGTTCAAACCCACGGCATTGACCGAAGCTACACCGCTCTGGTGGCGTACCATGTACTGGCCGACACCGCGGCCGAACCGGCCGTGTCCTCCACCCGTATTTCCGGTCACTCCCAAAATATCCTCGAACGAGAAATTCTGCTGGTTGATGTTGTTGAAAAGACCGATCAGCGAGAGTCGCTTGGAGCCGCTGAAAAAGTTGACATTACCACCTATCACATACTTGTTTCGATCCTCGGTCTGCGTATCGGCATCGTAACCGTATCCCGCATAAACCTTTCCGAAGGTCCCCTGGCGCATATTCTCTCGCGTCACGATATTGATCGCCTTATAGCTCTCCCCATCGTCGATTCCCGAGAATTCGGCCTGGTCGCTCAATTTATTGTATACCTCGATTCGTTCGACAGCCTGTGCAGGCAGTGATTTTATGGCCGACGTAACATCCTCGCCGAAGAACTCCTTACCGTCAACAAAGACTTTTTGCACGGTTTCGCCTTGCGCCTCGACCGTTCCGTCGCTAACGGTCAGACCGGGCATTTTCTTAAGAAGCCCCTCCACGTCGGCATCGGCCGTCACCTTGAAAGCATCGGCATTATAGCTGACGGTATCTCCCTTTTGAGAGGTTCGGAGCGCCTGTACCTCTTTTACGACAGCATCGATCTCCACAGCCTCCTCGCGAAGTTCGATCCGGCCGAGATTCTGAGTCGCTTTCGTAACCTGAAACTCCTTCACGGTTGGAGCATATCCCAGGAACGAAACGGAAAGGGTATATTGCCCATAAGCGAGACCTCTCACCTGGAATGCTCCTCCATAACCGGAAGTAGCATATTTTTTATGATCCGGATTCGATTTGGATACGATCTCTATGACCGCCCCGGGCACAGTCTCCCCCGTCTCGGCATCCACCACAAGGGCAGTAACCTGTCCGCTTTGGGCCATGGCCCGCCCGACTCCCAATACGAATAAAAATATCGTTAAACAGAATATTCTGTACATTTTCCCGCTTCTTTCGTTTTTCCTCTCAAAACCGAACAAAAATACGAATTAAATATGAAAAAACACATCTTCGAAGCCATTAAACATTCGAAGGGTACGAGTCGCTGGATCCGCACCCTTCGAACGAAAAAAACGAGCGTTTATTTTCTCGCTCACTATTTTTTCCCAGGAGTAGGAACTGCCTCCGGTGCGGAAACAGGAGCAGGTACCAACTCAGGGACGGGAGCCGGGCTCGGCTTCACTGCCGGAACAGGTTCCGGAGTCAACGAAGGTGCCGGTGCTGGCCCGGGATGCCCGTGCCTTCCGGGGCGCTTGTCGCGTTCATGCAGCGGGCGCGGTGCTCGTTCCATTTTCCCTCTCCTGGGAGGACGCACCTCATGAGATTTGCCCGGAGGGGTCGGACGACATTGTGCATTCCATTTGGCAAACTGTATCGGAGTGAGAATTTCTCTCATCCGTTCTACGGAACGCTCATGCAGACGTCTCATCCGTTCCGGGGCATTCTCATCCGGTCTGATGCCTCGTCTTCGATCTTCGCGATCTTTTACAACCTGTTTGGCCTCCTTCAGGCAAACCGAATAAACCCGGTTGTACTGTTGCTTGCTAAGCGAGAGTCGCTCAGCCATTCTATTGGTTCTTTTACTGGCGATCTCCTGGGCGGTCAACCCCTCTTCGCAGGGAGCCGTCCCCGCTGCACACTCAGGGAATCTACACTCGGCATGCCGGCCCCGAGGCGGCTGTGCCTGTATCGTTCCGACCGAAAATACGACAGCCATCAAGGCTGCAATTAAAAATTTCGCTTTCATAAGGCTCCAATTAATAAATGAAAACTACTTATCTTCAAACCAGGAGGCGTACATACGATAGTCGCGAGCCGTACGGCGGATGATCTCCTCCCTCTGTTCGGGTGTTACCTCTTTGACTTTTTTGGCCGGAATGCCGGCATAGACCGAGTTGGGTTCGAGCTTGCTGTTCGAAAGTACCAGCGCGTTGGCGGCAATGATACATCCCGAAGGGACAACCGCATTGTCCAGAATCGTCGAGCCCATACCAATCAGACAATTATCCTCAATTATCGCGCCATGTATGACGGCATTATGGCCTATCGACACATCACTACCGATATGAGTCTGGGACGGATGTTTCGAACCGTCGTAAAGCGTGTGGATCACCACACCGTCCTGGATGTTGGTCCGGTCGCCGATCGTGATCTTGTTCACGTCGCCGCGCAAAACCGCATTGTACCAGATCGAACAGTCGTGACCGATCGTCACATCGCCAACAACAACGGCCGTTTCGGCCAAAAACGTATCTTCACCAATCTGCGGAGTATGTCCCCGCACCTCTTTGATAAAAGCCATGATTTTGTCTCTCTATTTATTGAAATTCGTTACTCTTCTTTCGGAGCCGTCTTGGCCTGCTGCCACAGCGCCTCCATCTCCGGGAGTGAAAGCTCATGCAGCGTCTTGCCCGCAGCTGCGGCCTGCTCCTCCATATAATTAAACCGATTTATGAACTTTTTATTGCATCGTTCGAGGGCAATTTCCGGATCGACTCCGTAGAGACGGCTGGCATTGACCAGGGCGAAGAACAAATCCCCGAACTCCTCCTCCAGATGTTCTCTGTCGCCGGAGCGCATCTCGGCCTCGACCTCCGAGACCTCCTCCTTCACCTTCTCCCAGACATCCTCCTTCTTCTCCCAGTCGAACCCGGTCGAGGCAGCTTTCTCGCCGATGCGGTAGGCCTTCACCAGGGCGGGGAGTCCGCGGGGAACGCCCCCCAGCGTACCGCTCTTGCGGTTCTTCTTGCGGAGCTTGAGCGCCTCCCAGTTGACCTTCACCTCTTCGGGGGTCTCGGCATGAACATCGCCGTAGATATGCGGATGGCGATAAATCAGCTTGTCGCACAGGGCATTCACCACATCGGCGTAGTCGAACGCACCGATCTCTTCTCCGAGTTTGGAGTAGAACACCACGTGCAGCAGCAGGTCTCCGGCCTCCTCCTTGATCCCATCCAGATTCCCGGACAGGATGGCGTCGGCCAGTTCATAAGTCTCCTCGATCGTATTGTTGCGCAGCGTTTCGAAAGTCTGCTTCCGGTCCCAGGGGCACTGCTCCCGCAACTCATCCATGATCTTCAACAAGCGGGCCGTAGCTTTCAATCGGTCTTGGTTCATCTCGATATTTCGTTAAAAAGCGATGTAAAGGTAGCGAAAGTAGGGGAGCCGGCGAAACAAACAGCGGCTTTTTTCAAACTCGAGAGATACTTTTGTCGCACAGAAGACACCTTAGGCTCGGGATCCGGAACACGAACCTGTTTTTGCCGAAAAAGATTTATCTTTGATCCCAACAAAATATTCGCCCATGAAACCACGACTCCTTATCCTTATGACAGTAATTCTTTTCTGTCGGACGGCCATTGCCGGAATCATTCCCTCCCCACAGTCAAGAACATTCTGCAACGGATATTTCACTCTCGATCCCCGTACGGCCATCTCGGCCGATACCGCGTCGGCACCGCTCGCAATCTATTTGCAGGAGTATCTCCCGATAATGGGGTTTTGCGGACAACTCTTTACGGCCCAAGCCATTGTTATGCAAGTCGATCCGGAACTGGCAGAGGAGGCCTACCGGCTCTCGGTCCAACCGGAACGCATCGAGATCACGGGCGGAGGATATGGCGGAGTATTCAACGGCATACAGACGCTCTTCCAGCTGCTGCCGTCGGATGTCTATGCCAAACAGCTGCAATTGCCCGTCAAGATTGCGTGCCAAAAGATCGAAGATGCCCCGCGATACTCCTACCGGGGACAGCACCTGGACGTAGCCCGCACGTGGATGGATGAATCTCGTGTAAAACGTTATATAGACTTCATATCATATCACAAAATCAACAAACTGCACTTCCATCTGACCGACGACGAAGGGTGGCGTATTGAGATCAGGTCACACCCCGAACTGGCAACGATCGGCGGATTCCGGGGCGGAGACTCCCCGATTCGGGCCATCTACGGGAAATGGGATGAGAAGTACGGCGGCTATTTCACCCAGGATGAGATAAAGGAGTTGATCGCCTATGCAGCCATCCGCAACGTGGAGATCATTCCAGAAATCGACCTCCCGGGACACAGCCGCACCATTGCCCGCATCCATCCCGAAATCCTCTGCAACTATACTCCCGATACGGCTCCCTCGAACGGCTATGACGAACGTTCGGCCTGGTGCGTGGCCCGCGAGGAGAACTACGCCCTGCTGGAGGATATTCTGACCGAAGTTTGCGAGCTCTTCCCATCGAAGTACATACACATCGGAGGCGACGAGGTCCAGATGGAGCAGTGGATGCGTTGCCCCGACTGTCGAGCCCTCATGCAGCGCGAGGGAATGAGTGATCCGGCCCAACTCCAACGTCTCTTCATGACACGCATGATGGCGATTCTGGAGAAGAACGGGAAATATCCGGCCGTTTGGAACGAAGCGATCCGAGGCGGACAACTTCCGCAGCAGAGCCGGGTGCACGGCTGGGAAAACCTGAAAGCCTGCCGCGAGGCGACCTCACAAGGCTATCGCACGGTGGTTATGCCGGGCGAATACTTCTACTTCGATATGCGGCAGTCGGCTCATGAGCCGGGACACAACTGGGCTGCCATCTTCGATGCACGGAAAGTCTACTCGTTCGATCCGGCTTCGCTGGGATTTACCGCGGCCGAAATCAAACATATCGAGGGTTTCGAAGGGGCTTTCTGGAGTGAAATACCTGTCTCGCAACACCCCGAGACACCTGACTACACCGATTATATGCTTTTCCCGCGGGTTTGTGCGCTGGCCGAACGATGCTGGAACGAAAATCCTCCGGCCTGGGAGGAGTTCTACCGCACCCTGACCGGATCGCACTACGACCGAATGTCCGCCATGGGTATCCGATTCCGGCTATCACCGCCTGCGGTTTCGTTCCGTGACGGAGTCCTGCAAGCCGGCACCGACGACGGATCGGCACTTTTCTATCGTCTGGAGACAGATTCGGTATGGTCGCCTTATCAGGGGCCGATCCGCACGGATCATCCGGAACGTTATCTGTTCGAGAGTCGAAAGGGTAGCGGGCAGAGTCCGGAGGTGGGTGCGCCACAATTCTACCGCACCATCCAGCCTCCGGTGCGCATTACCTCTTCGATGCCGGCCGGATCGAAGAGTCCGTTCGCACGGGCCGAGCAATACAAGGCCTTTGCCCGGACAACCCGTACCTGCCGTCCGGGAGACTGGGTTCTCTTCTCGTTCGACAATCCGGTCCGCTGTCGCGAGATCTTCGTACAAACAGGCTATCTGCAACTGCCACGACTGATCTTCAACTCGGGATATGCGGAGGTCTCCTATGACGGACAAAATTTCGAGCAGGCAGGAGCACTGGAGCAGGGCAGCATCACAATCCGACCGGAAGGATGCCCCGTATACGCCATCCGAATTACGGCGACCTGTCCGGACAACGGCTCCTCGTCGGTCATCATCCAACCGCTGCGCATCAAACCTTGATCCCGGAAACAATATTTCCCGGCCCTTATGAGCCGGGAAATATTTTACTCCGTAACATCTTCCGGAGTGGAGCTTAGAACCATGTGCAATTGGGCCCCGGGTTTAAAGACCGCCCTGCGGTGAGGTGCAATTAAAACGGGGCGTCCCTCTTTCGGACTGTAAACCAACCGTTCGGGATAATCGACCACATACCATTGGCCGAAATTGCGGATACGGACCCGCACATCATCATGCAACATCTCGATGATCGTATCCAGGAATGAATCCACAACGGTAGAAACGACCTTCTCAGCCACTCCTGTCTTTTCAACGACACGGTTCACCAAGCAGCGTTTATTGGTCTCCCGCTTCTGCTGCATCAACAACTTGCACCCATCTTTCAAATACTGCATGGCTCGGTATTAATTTAAAAATTATATAAACGCACCTTTTTATACCATTACAATTAACAAAATCAATACCAAATCGCCGTCCTATTTATCAAACAAAAGGACCTGACAGCGTTTTTTTCTTGTCTGAATATCACACCCAGGCATAAAACCGTTCCTGGCAGGTATTTAAGAGATTGAGAAAAATGCTCTTAAAGACTCGAAAAATCATCATAAAAAAACCGGTCACGTCTCCCGATACGAATATCTACAGCGACATGACCGGTCTGAATCGTCTTTACACCGAGAAAAATTAATTCGCGAATATATCCCGGACTTTCCGGAAAGACTCTCAAAAGAGGGATCGCCAGATCAGGCGCGCACCTGTGCTCCCGCCTTGCGTTCGAACTGTGCAGCCAGGTTGGCCATCGTCTGTTCGATCACCTTGTCGGTAAGGGTCTGCGTCTTGTCCTCCAACACGAATGACAAGGCGTACGACTTCTTGCCCTCCGGCAACTTGTCCCCCTCGTAAACATCGAACAGCGTAACACTCTTCAGCAACTTGCGTTCTGCCGAGAATGCGATATCCCGCAGCGTCGAGAACATTACCTCCTTGTCCACAAGCAGTGCCAGGTCGCGTTTAACCTCCGGGAACTTAGGCAGCTCCTTGGCTACGATCTTGTTCTTGCGCGTAGCCTTGACCAACGCCCCGAAATCCATCTCCAGGAAGAAGACATCCTGTTTCAGGTCGAACATCTTGCGCAAACGCGAAGAGACGACACCGATCTGCAACAGCTCCTTCGACTTCTCGTTCAGACGGAACGACAGCGCATCACCGAACAGGTCGCTGCGCAGGCTCTCCGAGTGGAACGTATAGATATCGAGTCCGAAACGGCGCAGGAGCTTCTCAGCAACGGCACGCAGGGTGAAGAACGACGCCTGCTGCGGCTTCTGGTTCCAGGACTGCGGCTCGGCAATGCCCGTTACGGCAATGGCCAATCGATACTGCTCGGAGTAAGCCCCCAGCGGATTCTCCGGCGTAGCACCCGCTTCGTCATAGAAGTAGCAGTTGCCGAACTCGTAGAGTTTCAAGTTGGGGTTGCGATGGTTCGTATTGAGCTGGATAGCCTCCAGCATATTGAATATCAAGGTCTGGCGCATGACGTTCAGATCCGCGCTCAGCGGATTGAGGATCTTCACGCAACGCTTGATATCGTACGAAGAGAGTCCCTCGTAGTAAGCCGATTTGGTCAGCGAATTGGACATGATCTCCGTAAATCCGTTCGCAGTCAGGAAATCGGCTGCCAAATTCACCAGCTTGTTTTTGTCGGGTTTCGGAGCGTAGGAGAGCGCCGAATTGACATGAGTCGGGATCGGAATATTGTTATAACCGTAAATACGCAGGATATCCTCGATCAGATCGGCCTCGCGCGTCACATCCACACGATAGGGCGGAACAGCGACACTCCAGACACGTCCGTTCTCGGAGAGGATCTTCACCTCGAGCGCATCGATGATCCGGCGAACGGTCTCGGCGGGGATCTCCTTGCCGATCAGGCGATTCAGGCGATCCAGATCCAAATCGAACTTGAAGTCCTCGACCGGATTCGGGTAGATGTCCACGATCTGGCTGGCAATCTGGCCTCCGGCCAGCTCCTTCATCAGCAGAGCTGCGCGCTTGAGGGCGAACAGAGGCATGTTGGGGTCGGTTCCCCGCTCGAAACGGAAAGACGAGTCGGTGTTGATTCCGAACCGCTTGGCCGTCTTGCGCACCCATACGGGATTGAAGTAGGCGCTCTCGATGAAGACATCGGTGGTCGTATCGCTGATACCGGACTCCTGACCGCCCAGCACTCCGGCGATACACATCGGTTTCGAAGCCGAGCAGATCATCAGGTCGTTTTCGGTCAGCTTGCGCTCCACACCGTCCAGCGTGACGAACGGAGAGCCCGGAGCACAGGTTTTCACCACAATCTGATTGCCGTCGATCTTTGCCAGGTCGAACGCGTGCAGCGGCTGTCCCAACTCGAAGAGAACGAAATTCGTGATATCGACCAGGTTGTTTTTCGGATTGATTCCGGCCGCGATCAGGTATTTCTGCATCCATTCGGGCGAAGGAGCGATCTTGCAACCCTTCACGCAAATGCCTGCATAACGGGGAGCCGCCTCCGCATTCTCGACCCGTACGTCAATCTTCAAATCGTGGTTGTCAATTGCGAAAGCGGACACATCCGGCATCGTGAACTCAACCGGATGCCCCTGGCTCTTCAAATAGGCAGCCAGATCGCGCGCCACGCCGATATGCGAAGCGGCATCTACACGGTTCGGGGTCAAGCCGATACCGATGACATAGTCATCCTCCAGGTGCAGGAACTCCTTGGCAGGCATTCCGACCGGCGCATCTTCCGGAAGCTCCATAATACCGTTATGCGAAGCACCGATTCCCAGTTCATCCTCGGCACAAAGCATACCGAGCGACTCTACACCGCGGATTTTGCTGCGCTTGATCTTGAACTCCTGATCGGCACCGTTGGGGTAGAGTACCGAGCCTACGGTTGCACAAAGGACTTTCAGCCCCTGACGGCAGTTCGGGGCACCGCAGACGATCTGCAACGGAGCCTCGCCGCCAACATCGACCGTCGTCAAATGGAGGTGGTCCGAATCGGGGTGATCCACACAGGTCAGCACCCGGCCGACCACAACCCCGGCCAATCCGCCGCGGATCGTCTCGACCTTCTCGAAACTCTCGACCTCCAGACCGATGTCGGTCAGGATCGTTGCAATCTCCTCGGCGGACAGATCCGTCTTGAGGTAGTTCTTAAGCCAGTTGTAGGAAATGTTCATAACACGTATCTCTTGTTTATCTTATTCTCGAAACGGGCGACTCGGATCGCCGACACACGCCCCTTTTCCCCTCTTGCGGCGACATTGCCCAAGCCTCGGGGACGTTTAACGGACAAAGATAGGAAAATATCCCGACTTTCCCTTCCAAAAAACACGATTATTATGCAGGTTTTTCACAGCAGGAAGCCCGCGACACACCTCTATATCGAATTGTATTTCGCGAAAATTCGTTATCTTTGCGTCCGGAACAGACGACACCCCGGCACGGGGAGGCTCTCGTTCCGCAAACCGGGCCGGGCGCACCGTCTCTGCCCGTTCACTTAAAAGAATTAACCCCAACGATGAAAAACATACGCAACTTCTGCATCATCGCTCACATCGACCATGGGAAGAGTACCCTGGCAGACCGTCTGCTGGAGAAGACCAACACGCTCAACCAGCGTGAAATGCAGGCCCAGGTACTGGACAACATGGATCTCGAACGCGAAAAGGGTATCACCATCAAGAGCCATGCAATCCAGATGGAATATACGGCCCGCAACGGTGAAAAATATATCCTGAACCTGATCGACACCCCGGGACACGTGGACTTCTCATACGAGGTATCACGCGCAATCGCCTCCTGTGAGGGGGCCCTGCTTGTCGTCGACGCTACACAGGGTATTCAGGCACAAACCATCTCGAACCTCTATCTGGCCGTCGAGCACGACCTGACGATCATCCCGGTGCTGAACAAGATCGACATGGACTCGGCCATGATCGACGAAGTGAAGGATCAGGTGGTCGATCTGATCGGATGCAAACACGAGGAAATTCTCTGTGCGTCAGGAAAGACCGGGCAGGGAGTTGAAGAGATACTCGAGGCAATTATCGAGCGGATTCCTGAACCTACCGGCGACGAAAACGCCCCGTTGCAGGCCTTGATTTTCGACTCGGTCTACAACCCGTTCCGGGGAATCATTGCCTATTTTAGAGTCTTCAACGGCTCGATCCACACCGGCGAACACGTCAAGTTCTTCAATGCCGGCAGCGAGTACGATGCCGACGAGATCGGCGTACTAAAGCTCAAGATGCAACCCTGCAACGAGATCTCGGCCGGAAACGTAGGGTACATCTGCTCCGGCATCAAGGACTCTTCCGAAGTCAAAGTGGGTGATACGATCACCTCGGTCGCCAATCCGGCCAAGGAGGCCATAGCGGGATTCGTCGATGTAAAACCGATGGTCTTCGCCGGACTCTATCCGGTCGAGGCCGACCAATACGAAGATCTGCGCGCCTCGATCGAGAAACTGCAACTCAACGACGCTTCGCTCACCTTCGAGCCGGAGAGCTCATTGGCTCTCGGATTCGGATTCCGATGCGGATTCCTCGGACTGCTCCATATGGAGATCATCCAGGAGCGCCTCTACCGGGAGTTCGATATGGATGTGATCACGACCGTTCCCAACGTATCGTACCGCATCACTACCACATCGGGTGACGTACTGGAGGTACACAACCCGTCGGGCTTGCCCGAAATCACGCGTATCGCCTCGATCGAGGAGCCCTATATTCTGGCACAGATCATCACCAAGGCCGACTTCCTGGGAAACGTCATCAAACTCTGCATCGACAAGCGCGGTGTGCTGAAAAACCAGAATTTCATTACTCAGGACCGTGTGGAGATCAACTTCGAGATGCCCCTTTCGGAGATCGTGTTCGACTTCTACGACAAACTCAAAAGCATCTCGAAAGGATACGCCTCGTTCGACTACCACCGGATCGGATTCCGCCCCAGCAAGCTGGCCAAACTCGATATTCTGCTCAACGGCGAACCGGTGGATGCGCTCTCGTCGCTCATCTATGCTGAACACGCCTACGACTTCGGTCGCCGGATGTGCGAAAAGCTCAAGGAGCTGATCCCGCGCCAGCAGTTCGACATCGCCATTCAGGCCGCTATCGGAGCCAAGATCATCGCCCGCGAAACGGTCAAAGCCGTCCGCAAGGATGTTACGGCCAAATGTTACGGCGGCGATATCTCGCGTAAGCGCAAACTGCTCGAGAAACAGAAGAAAGGTAAAAAACGTATGCGTCAAATCGGCAACGTCGAAGTTCCCCAGTCGGCCTTCCTTGCCGTATTAAAAATGGATTAACAATGAAAAAGACAATTATCGACCTGTTCGAAAGCTCGGTTGCCAAATACGGGGACAAAACGTTCCTGCTCGAAAAACGGCATCACGAATTCCAGCCGACCACCTATGCCGAGACCAAAGAACAGGCCCTCGAAGTGGGTGCAGGTCTCGCCTCATTGGGAATTCGCCCCAAAGACAAGGTGGCCATTCTGGGCGAAGGAAACAACGCCTGGATCATCTCCGAGTTGGGACTCTTCTATGCCGGTGCGATCAGCGTCCCGCTCTCGGTCAAGCTCGAAGAGTCGAACGACCTGCTCTTCCGTCTGCGTCACGCCGAGGTGAAAGCGCTCTTCGTCTCCAAACAGCAGCTGCCGAAAATCCGGCGCATCCGGGAGCAGATCCCGCAGGTGGAGCACATCATCGTCTTCGGACATATTCCGTTGGAGAACGGAGAGATGGCCTACGGGACCCTCAAACGACTGGGACGCGACTACCTGAGCCAGCACCGCGAGGAGTTCCTCAAAATCGGAGCTGCCATCCAAAACGACGACTTCGCCACGATCACCTATACATCCGGTACGACGGCCGATCCGAAAGGGGTTGTTTTGACCCACCGAAACTACACGGCCAATGTCGAGCAGTCGCTCTCGCGCATCGACATCCCGTCGTCGTACCGAACGCTGATCATCCTGCCGCTGGACCACTGTTTCGCCCATGTCGTAGGTTTCTACATCATGATCGCCTGCGGTGCGAGCGTTGCCACGGTACAGATCGGCGCGACACCCATGGAGACCCTCAAAAACATTCCGATCAACATCCGCGAGGTAAAACCGCACTTCCTGCTTTCGGTACCGGCACTGGCCAAGAATTTCCGCAAAAGTATCGAGACCTCGATCCGGGCAAAAGGACGATTCACCGAATGGCTTTTCCACCTAGCACTCAAAGTCTCCTACGCATACAACCAGGACGGATACCACAAGGGGAAAGGGTGGCGCGTGCTGCTCTCGCCGATCGTCGGTCTGTTTGATGCGATCCTCTTCCGGAAGGTACGCGAGGCATTCGGCGGCAGTCTGGAGTTCTTCGTCGGAGGCGGCGCGCTGCTTGACTCCGAATTGCAACGCTTCTTCTACGCCATCGGCATTCCGATGTTCCAGGGATACGGACTCTCGGAGGCGACACCCGTCATTTCGACCAACTCTCCCAAATTCCATGAGCACAAATTCGGTTCGTCCGGCAAGATCATCGAGCCACTGGATCTGAAGATCGTAGACGCGCAAGGCAAGGAACTTCCGCGAGGAGAGAAGGGAGAGATCATTATCCGGGGCGAAAACGTGATGGCCGAATACTGGAAGAACCCCGAAGCGACAGCTGAAACGCTGCGCGACGGCTGGCTCCACACGGGCGATATGGGATACGTCTCGGAGGACGACTTCCTCTACGTTCTGGGGCGTTTCAAGAGCCTGCTTATCGCCAGTGACGGCGAAAAATACAGTCCCGAAGGAATGGAGGAGGCCATTGTGGACAAATCGCCTTTCATCGATCAGATTCTCATCCATAACAACCAGGATCCGTTTACCGGCGCAATCGTTGTCCCCAATGCCGAGGCGCTGCGTCATGAGTTGGACAAACGCGGCGTGAAAGAGGGCAGGGCAGAGGCTGCTGCCGATATTTTAGGAGCGGAGATCGACCGCTATCGCGCAGGGGGCCCCTATGCCGGCGAATTTCCCGAACGGTGGCTCCCCGCCGGACTCGCCATTGTCGAGGAGCACTTCACCGAGAAAAACGGACTGGTAAACAGCACCATGAAGGTCGTCCGGAACAAAGTGGAGGAGCGGTTCAAGGATCGAATCGAGTACCTATACACGGGCGAAGGCCGCAAATTGCGCAACGAGAAAAATCTGGAGGCGCTGCGAAAAATCATGGAAGAAAAATAAATTTAGGTCCGAAAAGATTTGACTTTGTAATAAAATTCCTATCTTTACGGACCGAATGCGGGAATAGCTCAGTGGTAGAGCATCAGCTTCCCAAGCTGAGGGTCGCGGGTTCGACCCCCGTTTCCCGCTCAAAAAAAGCCAGCAAAACTGCTGGCTTTTTTATTTTATCCATCTATATTCTCAGTGTTAAATACACAACACTTTTTCAATCGTGGAGGATTTGTATAGAAAGATCCGACCGACTATTTCTTCTATTAACTAATACAGTATAATAAGTATAATTACAATAAATAAACATAATATCTCAAATGGTACAATCCAAGATGGATTAGCATTATACTTACTCTTTTTCTTTTCTTCTTCTATCTGTTCGTCGCTCATTCTCTTATCCTCTTGCATCCTTACTACAATAATAAGTAATGAAAATGCGAGAGGAAACAAAAAAAGAATAATCATAAAAATATTTTGTTCTACACTCATATTTTTTAATTCAAACTGTAAAACACCTTATAGTAAGATATGAATTTTACTGGATAAATATAACTCCGACACATAATGAAAATCAACTGGAGTAGATTTAGTCCGACATCACCCCAACCCTTACTCTTAAATCACATTATACATCCTGTATATCAACGCGATTATAACCGCGGCAGACCCGACAAAGTACGTTAAAAATACGATCAAATAAGAAGTGTTCAGATGATCCCACTTAATTCCGTGCGCCTTTTCAAATTTCTTTCTATCGAAATAATTATTCAGAGCGACTACAGCTATAGCTAAAAATGCCAGCAAAAAAAAGAACAAGTGCAACAATATATCCTGTTGTTCTCATATTTTTATTCGGGCTATTTCAACATCTTATATTAAAAATCGATTTGTATACGAAACAAATTTCGTAAAACAAATATAATCAATTTTCAAGGAGGAGAACTACCTGAGAACAATTGCTAAAACAACTTCTCGTCCGTCAAACCGGAAGTAACGACCATTTTATCCAGATCGATCGGCTGGGAAACGACTTCCATATATCCTCGTCTCCACAAGTCTACACATTGCGTAACGACATTTATCTCTCTTTGGAATACATCTCCTATCCGTACCCGATAGACCGGTTGATCGCCCAGATTCATCTCCTTCAACTTATCCGTCCAATCATCCCGCTTCTCGCCATTCGCATAAGAGATAACGAGCTGCATTTGAGGCAACACCTCCTTGAACCAGGCTACATAATCCTCATCAGAGAGTTTGTCTCTTTTCCAA
>MHCFR05601__coassemble_651_pt1 | contig 73845 bp, 81 predicted proteins | sample MHCFR05601__metabat2_high_PE_060 | metagenome-assembled genome bin MHCFR05601
CAAATAAATTTTCAAGAACTTTGCATTTTTATTTTTTTTCAGAGCCCTCATCTCTTGCTGTCTCCAGCTTCGACCCATCTTCAGGCTTCATGTTTCATTCAAATGCGGATGCAAAGGTAGGGATTATTTTGGAATCTGCAAGCGTTTCTTTCTTTTTTTTACATTTTCTTTATTTTTTATCTTAAACACACCCTACACCTATATATTATATAGCTCTCCGTACGTACATACATACGATCCTATTCAAGCAGAGCAGACGAAGCCCCTTTCCTCCTGCTAAAAAATAAGAACGGGAGAACTATTTAATACAGTTCTCCCGTTCTTATTTTTTAGCAGCTGACTACAACCAGCCCCCGTTAGAGGCAACCTTCGCACGGCAGATGATAGCCACTTCTCGGCTCAAATCCGTTTCGCCGACAGCACTCTCGATCTGCCCCAAACCGGCGCTCTGTTTCGTACATGTGATTTTCACCGTGTGGTCATCGACCTGCTCGATCGTCATGCCGAGTTTTTCTTTCACCTCCTCGCTTACATTAAGGACATAAGACATCGTACTTGTAATATCTCCATAGTAAGACTCCAAGGCTACGGTCGTCGGCTCATTCAAGGCAACCGTAATAGCCGGGGTTCCGCGAACAGACATCAACAATTTGTAGGCATCGACAATACCGCTACCCATCTTCCCCTTATAGGTACTCATATCCATGCTGCCATTCTGATAGAATCCATCCGAAGAATAGGGTGTGTAATTCTTTATTCCCGTCAAATAAGGATCCAGATCATCAACAGCACCTAACAGCATACTGCGGAACTCCTTAGCCGTAAATTTCTTTCCCAGTTGATAAGCATAGGAGAGACCCAGAGCGGCAACACCGGAAACGTGGGGTGCAGACATCGAGGTTCCCGACATGTAACCGTACTTGTCAGGAGCAGGCACGGTCGAAAGCACCTCTCCTGCCGAGGCATTATGGGTATAGTAGAAAGTGTCGCCACCCGGAGCTGCAATATCAGCCGGGGTTCCATAATTGGTAAAGGTTGAAGGCGTATAGTCGGCAGCCAGCGAAGTTACGCAAACTACCTGCGCATATGCGCCCGGATAACTGCAAGCCCGGCCGTTGTTACCTGCCGAAACAATGCTGATACCTCCGTCAATTATCGGAGAATTTGCACGAGCCGGAGTCTTCTCCGTATTGAAATACCGGAAAGCCTGCGCCTCCAAGCCACGAGTCTGCTCATACTGCTCGTCCGACGTGTAGGCACCACTCTTGACACCCCAGCTGCACTGCAAGATGGATGCTCCCTCATTAGCCGCATATACAATACCTTTTGCAACCTGCGCCGTGCTGGCCTCATAACCACGAGAAAAGATCTGTATCGACATGATCTTCACACCATCGTGATTGCCGGAGCCGCCAGCCACACCGCTGACTCCTGTCAAGTTGTGGTTTACAGCAGCAACCGTACCAGCCACGTGGGTTCCATGGGCGTTGTCATTGGCCTGATTCCAGGTCAGATCGCCCTGATCCAGCGCAAAGTTATACCCATAAACATCGTTCTTGTATCCATTGCCGTCGTTATCCGTATTCGGAGCACCGTTCAACTCAGCCTCATTGACCCACATATTGGAGGCCAAATCTTCATGAGTAGGATCAACCCCCTGATCACAAACCGCCACGATGATGTTGGGATTACCCGCACAAAGCTCCCACGCCGGCTCGACATTGATATCGGCACCAGCCTTGATCGGTTTTACCAAAGTTTCATCTCCCGTATTTTTATAGTGCCACTGCAACGGTAATTTCGGGTCATCGAAGAAAGGAGCATCGTCTGCTCGCGTGCCGATCTGGGGCACAGCGCCGCCCCAAACCTCATTAAATGACACGACATCCTCCGAGAAATTCTTGATTACACGACCGTTGAACTGCACTAACGACACGTCGTTGCCAACTTCTGCCAGTCTTTCGGCGGCAGAATTCAGATCGACATCCTCGTCGAATGTCACCAGATACCAACGATGGAGCCCATGATGACGCAGATTTGCCTCGGTTTCCTCTACATAGGGGAAAACGCGCTCAAACTTCACGGCATGGATCTCATCGAGGGCCGCATCGAAGGGCTGAATACCTGAGCGAGTCGCACCCGCACGCGAAGCCTCTCGCTCCAGATTTGAAACGGCCTCTTCGGAGAGCTGCACGAGCATCTCGCCCTTCACGGCGTTGTACGTCGTATGGATAATTTTGTCTTGGCCCGAGCTCTGGTCTCCTGCAACACCTTCGTCTAGCCGATCCTCCACGCAGCTGCAAAGCGATGCAATTGCGAGGATACCAATAAGTTTTGGACTAAAAATCTTCATAATGATTATTTTTTTAAACCCTTAAAGATACACATTTTTTGTCATTCACAAATAAAAATCGCGCAAAAAAAGGAGTTTTCCCCACAAAATCGCTACATTTGTATCCAACAAAGCAAGCTCAATGAACAGCAAAAAACTCACCTTTCTCGTTATAATTCTGCTAATCGCAGACCAGGTACTCAAAATATGGGTAAAGACCCACATGACCCTGGGCGAAGCAATCGTACTGATTCCCGACTGGTTCAAACTCTATTTCATCGAAAATAACGGTGCCGCCTTCGGCATGCGTATCACTACAACAGGAACGTGGGATTGGGGCAAATTAGTATTGAGTCTGTTCAGAATCGGCATGATCGGCCTACTGATCTGGTTGATCAACAGATCTATCCGGAAAAAAGCTCCGAAAGGAGTGCTGATCGGCTTCGCCGCGATTCTGGCCGGAGCCATCGGCAACATGATCGATAGCGCCTTTTACGGACTGATCTTCTCTGCATCGACTCCGCAAACGGTCGCTCATTTCGGCGGGAGTTACGCCAGTTTCATGATGGGCAAGGTTGTAGACATGTTCTATTTCCCGCTCTTCCAGTGGGAGAACGTACCTCGATTCCTAAGTTTCCTGGTGGACAATAAAGGTTATTTCTTCGGAGCCGTCTTCAATCTGGCCGATGCCTACATCTCGATAGCCGTGATTTATTTGCTGATTTTCAAATATAAATATTTCGACAAGGAAGGATTTATATAAAATTTCTTCCGATTTTATTTGTTTTTGAGAAAAAAGTATTACTTTTGCAAACCGTTATTTCGATAATGTAATGCCCAGGTGGCGGAATTGGTAGACGCGCACGTTTCAGGTGCGTGTGTCGAGAGGCGTGCAGGTTCGACTCCTGTCCTGGGCACTAAAAAGACTTCCAACTGTTGTTGGAAGTCTTTTTTATTTTCAGAATCGGCAGAAACAATCCGGGGAGATGACCTCGTTACTCTTCTCTCAAATACAAAGCTTCGAGAAACGGCCCACCGAAGATCACTCCAAGCAGCCTTTGACAAGAAGAGCGACAGCCAAAAGAACAACTGCGACAACATTCACCACGATGCCCTACTTCTTGCTACGGGGATTACTCTCCTTGAAAGCCCTGAGAGGATTTATTATTGCAACAAGGAGCAACAGCCCATTGAAAAACATAAAAATTCCACAGATCCAACCCATTTTTGTTTGCCTTAAAATAAAGGTATAATATTTCAGTCCATTTGCAAAGTGAAAAGTCAATTATTATCAATAGTAAAATACAAGAAACATATAAGAATCCTGATTTAATCCAATACTCCTCTTTGTCCGAGAATCCTCTTATACTATATTTGCCTCATGATAGAGGAGTTTCTGCAATATCTTACGACCGTAAAACGGTACTCGCCGCTCACGATAAGGAATTATCGACACGACGTAGAGAACTTCTTGGCATGGTTCGGAACGACCGATACGGAGTTCGATCCGCGGCGCATCTCGACCGAGGATATTCGCGAATGGATCGTATACCGCACGGAGACGGCCCATCTGAACGCCGCTTCGATGAATCGTGAGCTATCATCACTACGCAGCCTGTTCCGTTATCTGCTACGGACGGGACGAATGGACAAAGACATTCTACAACCGATTCGGGCAATGAAAACATCTCGACGGATTCCATCTTTCGTCCCTACGACCCGCATGGCCGGAATTCTCGACAAAATAGAAACGGACACCCCCGACAACACATTCTCCCAGAGGCGCGATTCACTGATCGTTCTGCTCTTCTACAGTTGCGGAATTCGACTGGCCGAACTGGTTTCGATCAACCGCGACGACTTTTCGGGAGACTACAGCAGCCTGAAGGTACGGGGCAAAGGGGATAAAGAGCGGATCGTCCCGATCCTGCCTCTCGTGCGAGAGAAAATAATAGCGTATCTGGAGGAGATTAAACGGCAAAATATTTGCAAATCTTCAGAAAAAGCGCTATTTTTAACTAAGGAAGGAAGGAGAATCTCCCGCAGTTCGGTATACCGTACCGTCAAGGTCCAGCTACAGGCAGGCGGTGTACAAGGCAAAACAAGCCCTCACGTTTTACGCCACACCTTCGCGACCGAACTGCTAAACAACGGAGCCGACATGAGAGAGATTCAAGAGCTATTGGGACACGCCTCCCTACAGGCCACACAGGTCTATACGCACAACAGCATCACCAAATTGCAGGAGGTATATGCCAAAGCCCATCCCAGAGGACAGCAGGGGGAAAAGGAGAAGTAAAAAGCTCTCCTCCGTTCGGATTCATCCAAGGTCGACTAAACAATTGCTCGCTTGAGCATCCCGACCGAGACCGAGCAAGGGAGAACAAAGATATAAACCCATAAAAAAACAACTGTTATGAAGGTACAAATTCAATCGGTAAAATTCGATGCCGACAAGAAGTTGGTCGAATTCGTAGAGCACAAGATGGATAAACTCGACCGTTTTGCCGAGCGGGTAACCGGTGCGAATGTCATATTAAAATTGGACAAGGATCACGAACAAGGCAACAAAGTCGCGACGATCAGCCTGGCTCTTCCCGGCCACGATCTGGTTGCCGAGAACCGGGCCAAGACGTTCGAAGAGGCCGTCGATCTGTCGATCGAAGCGATCAAGCGTCAAATCGACAAGGCAAAAGGCAAATTCGACAAATAAAATATCCTTATTACAAACAAGGAAGCCGGTCCCGATAGGACCGGCTTCTCTAAAAAAACAACGGGAAGACCTTGACGACAGGATCTTCCCGATCACTTTTCCGTAAAGATTATTACTTCGTAGCCTCAGCAGGAGTAGTAGTCTCAGCGGCAGCAGCCTCCTCGGCAGGAGCAGCAGTCTCGGCAGTAGCCTCGGTGCAAGCCTCTGCGCAGCTGTCAGCCTTCTCGCAGCAAGCGGGAGCCTCAACAGTTTCAACGGCCTCAGCCTCAACAGCCTCAGCTTTTTTTGTCTGGTTACCAGCGCAGCTTACCATAGCAGCAGCGGCAACAACGATCATAAGAGATAAAACTTTTTTCATAGCATTAATTTTTTAATGTGGTTGATTTTGGGTGCAAATATATAGATTCCATTGGATTTACACCAAAAATATTAAAAAAATTTATTCTGCATGAATTTTTTTATCGGATGAGGTCTGCCACGGTCAAATCTTCCCTCATCAAATAGGCCTCAGGGAAACGGGTACGAATTTTTCCCAGCAAAACAATCGCCTCTTCCGAGGTTACACAATTTCCTGCCGAGACCTTAAAATAGGGATTCTCGTAACTTAAATAGACCTTTACTTCTGGGAAAGCCTCCTCGAATGCCCTCTTTGTCGACATAGCCTTGGCTCTGGCATCCGGACCATTATCGAAAAACACACCGATCCGATACCCCTTGAATCTTATACGGTCATTTCCCCGATGACTTTTACTCATCACTGCAGACGCATCACCATGTTCGACAATTGTTACGGTGGTCGAACCGGAGGGTTGAGACAGACGCTCTTTAAACGATTCGAGGGATTGAGCCGACACGATACCCCCCAACCCAAAAACAAAGAACAAAGAGATAACTATTCGATACATACAAAAACTTTTTCTCGACATTGGCGTATATGCATATTCGAAATACACACCTTTTAATATATATACCTCGTCTCAAGGTCTGTTTTACTTGTCGTCGACAAGGTCCTTTCCGTCAGGGGCAAAGATATTCAAAAAATTCGAAACCGGGACACGCTCCCAGTAAATCGTCCGGCGGAAAGCACCTGCCTTCACCGTAAATTCGACCGTTACGTCCAAAAGACCGAGGTCCTGCTCCCGCAACCGTTTCTCCAACACGTACCAACCGGCCACATCCGGAGACTCATTTTTCCAGCGGCTTTTCACCTCCTCGCTGCTACGTTTTGCAAGCACAACGGTATCGCGCAAACGCACCCTGCCCAGAAAGACGGAATCCGTATAGAAATCGACACAAGCAGCCTCCAGACGAATGGTCCGTCGGCTTTCGTTGGTCATCCACAACGTCAGGTCTGCACCGGCCGTACCATATGTACGCACCTCCTGCACCGCCTCCAGACGAATCTTCCGGGCCAGCGACGCAGCACATCCTCCCAACTGAAGGGCCAACAGGAGCACTGTTCCCGAGAACAAAAGACGCCTCAACGCCCTATCTCTTCTCTCCCACATAGATCTGCGCAATACCACAACTTTGTGAGCGGGCCCGACAGGCCGAGAAACCGGCCTGCTGCATCATCTCCATAAACCGGGCCGGTGCCGGGAATTCATCCACCGATGTCGGCAGATATTCGTACGCCTTGCGATCCTTCGAAACCGCACCGCCAATAACCGGCAACAGACGATGGCTGTAAAATCCATATACCTTGCGGAACAATGGATTGCGCGGAGTCGAAAACTCCAGAATCACAACCTTACCACCGGGCTTCAAGACACGTGCAAACTCCCGTAGACCCTTCTCCAGATCGCCGAAATTGCGCACACCGAAAGCCGATGTCACCACATCGACCGACGCATCCGAAAGTTCAAGCCGCTCGGCATCGCCCGGAGCAAGGATTACCCGTTCATCCAACCCGCGGGCCACAGCCTTGCGAGCAGCTTCGGCAAGCATCTTCTCCGAAAGATCGATTCCAAGGACCTGTACCCCCGGAATAGTGCGCGCCATGGCAAGTGCCAGATCTCCCGTTCCGGTCGCCACATCGAGAATACGACGCGGAGCCATCCGTTTCACGATCCGCACCACATGACGGCGCCACAACTTGTCGATCTGAAACGAAAGCGTATGATTCAACCGATCGTAGGTAGGCGCAATGTGATCGAACATCTCCCGCACCTGCTCCTTTTTCCCCTGTTCCGTATTGTAAGGTTTCATGGATATTTATACATTATATCGGATCGAACGATCCGGTTTGACAGTCGATACGATCGAGGCTGGCAGGAGCAGCAGCAACAGAATAACGGCAATTACCCCGATATTGAGCGGCAACCACCATCCGAGGCTGACCGAGACGGGCACCTCCGAAAGGATGTATCCGGTCGGATCCAACCGAACCAGATGCAGCCAGTGCTGCAACAGGCAAAGCCCCAATCCGATTACGTTTCCCCAGATGACACCGCGTACGACGATGAAAAGTGCCCGATAGAGGAAGATCCGGCGCAGAGAGCCATTCTCCATACCCATCGTTTTCAACAGGCCGATCATGCGCGTGCGTTCGAGCACCAGCGTGAGCAGGGCCGTCGCCATATTGAACAGCGCCACGACCACCATGATGATCAGGATGACGGCCGCATTGACATTGTGGGTCTTGAGCCAGTCGAAGAGTGCCGGATAGAGGGTCTGCACGCTGACAGCCGCATAATCCCAGAACACCTCGTTCTCGGCATCCGCAAAGCACATATTCAACTGGCGGGCATAAGCCGCAGCCTGTGAAAAATTCTCCAACGTAATCTCATAACCCGACACCAGCTCCTGCGGCCAGTCCAGCAACCGCTGTACATTGCGCAAATCGGTCATCACGACCGAACGGTCGAACTCATTCATTCCCGTAGCATAGAGTCCCGAAATCTTGAACCGGTCGCGACGCGGCTGCCCGGATGACTCGACAAAGAGCATCTCGACCTTATCCCCTACCCCCAGTTCCAGTTCACGGGCAACGCTCTCCGAGATCAGGATCTCCTTCGTACGCACGGAATCACCGACACGAGGCAGCGCCCCGTCCGTGAGATTCTCCCGGAAAAACGACCAGTCGTAACTGCCGTCCACCCCCTTGAGCCGGACACCGAGGATCGCATCGGGGGTCTTGACCACCCCCCCCTTTACGGCGTAAGGGGCCATCCTCTCAACCCGGCCGGCCGAACGGATCATCTCTTCGAGTTCGGCACTGCGCTGAACGGGATAAGATTCGAGCGAACGAACGCCCCGCAGGTCCACTACCTCGACATGGGCAGCGAATCCGACGACACGCTCCGTAATCTCCCTTTTAAATCCCATGATGACCGCCAGCGAAAGAATCATGACGCAGACGCTGAGCGCTACGGCCACGACCGCAATACGCACCATGACACCCGGCCGATTGCCGGGTGCAGACTGCGCGATTCTGCGGGCTATAAAAAACTCAAGATTCACTCCTCCACTGATTTTGGCCCATTCTCATGCAAAGTAACACAAATTTTTCTTACTTTTGTAAAATTCAAACATTCATTATGAAAAAACAAGCCTTAGTTACCGGAGCCACTTCCGGGATCGGACGCGCCACGGCGCTCCGCCTTTCAGTAGTAGGATACGACATCATCGCAACGGGCCGTCGGGCCGACCGTCTGGCCGAACTTAAAGCATCCATCGAGGCGCAGGGAGGCGCATGCCGCACCCTCTGTTTCGACATCCGCAGCGAAGAGGAGTGCAAGAAGTTCCTCGAACCGATCGAGCAGGTGGACCTGCTGGTCAACAACGCCGGTCTGGCTGCCGGACTGGAGCACATCGACCAGGGTTCGACCGCAGACTGGGACGCAATGATCGACACCAACGTCAAGGGTCTGCTCTACGTTACCCGCATCATCTCCCCCAAGATGGTTGCTGCCGGCCACGGCCACATCATCAACCTCGGTTCGATCGCCGGTACGGAGCCTTACGAAAACGGAGCGGTCTACTGCGCTTCGAAACACGCCGTACACGCCATCTCTCAATCCATGCGTGCCGACCTTCTGAGCCACAACATCAAGGTGAGCGAAATCCGTCCGGGCATGGTCGAGACCGAATTCTCGCTGGTACGTTTCCACGGAGACCAGCAGAAAGCGGACAAGACCTACGTCGGTGTGGAGCCTCTGACGGGCGACGACATCGCCGAGACGATCGCCTGGATCGTCCAGCTGCCGGCCCACATGAACGTGAACGACATCGTACTGATGCCCGCCCAGCAGGCCGGAGCCTACTACACCTATCGCAAAACGAAATAATTAGCACCGACAAACCATGTTACAGATTCTGACTTTTCTCCAGAGCAACTACTACGCTACGGAATCCGTCGCTTCGAGATACGATGCCGCCACGATGGGAATGTTCTTTCTGATCCTCGTAATCGGTATTGCCGGCTACATCGTACAGGCACGTCTGCAACACGTTTTCAAGAAATACTCGAAGGTCCCCTTCCCGGGTGACATGACCGGAGCGGAAGTCGCCGAAAAGATGCTTCGCGACAACAAGATACACAACGTGAAGATCACCCATGTAGCGGGAACGCTGACCGACCACTTCAACCCGCAGACGATGACCGTCAACCTGAGCGACGCGGTCTATTCGGGACGCAGCGTTGCGGCGGTAGCCGTCGCCTGCCACGAGTGCGGACACGCCATCCAGCACGCCCAGGGATACGCTCCGCTGACCCTGCGTTCGCAGCTGGTCCCCGTCGTGCAGTTCTCGTCCCGCATGGCCATGTTCGTCGTCATCATCGGGCTGGTTATTCTGGCCACCACGCAGAACGAACTGCTCTGCTGGATCGGTATCGGCATGATCGCCATGTCGGCCCTCTTTTCGATCATCACCCTGCCGGTCGAGTATAACGCATCGAACCGCGCCATGGAGTGGCTGGCAAGCAGCCGTACGCTCGAAGGCATCCAACTGCAGCAGGCTCGCGAGGCGCTCTCATGGGCTGCCCGCACCTATCTGGTAGCCGCCCTGAGTGCCGTTGCATCGCTGCTCTACTACGTATTCCTGATCTTAGGCAGCCGAAGAGACTAAATGCATTCCGAAAAGGACTATACGCGTCGTGGCTGGACAGCCGCCGCGCTGCTCATTGTCGTGTTGCTCGGCGTGAGTCTGATACCGCCTCTGGAAGTGGGCGGTATCTCATTGCGCAGGGCCAACATTCTCTCGGAACTCGTAACGTTCGACGACACGAAGAGCAGCGAAGAGGCCGAAGTAGAGATCGACATCGAGGATTTTGGGATCGACCTGCAGCAGGTTGCCCAAATCATCGCCGACACGCTGCCGGCCGAAGCCCCCATTCTCTACGAGTGGGATCTTCGCACGAGCCGCGATACGCTCGGACGCTATCCGGGACGCATCGATTCGACGCGTCTGTCGCCCGAACTGATCCCGATCGAGGATTTCGACACGACCGGGCAGAGCCGTATGGTCGCTTTCTATGAAAAACTGCAACAAAAGGACTCGACGGTCCGCATCGCCGTCATGGGCGACTCGTTCATCGAGGGGGACATCCTCTCGTCCGACCTGCGTGAGCGGATGCAGCTGCGCTTCGGCGGAGCCGGTTCCGGCTTTGCTCCGATGGCTTCACCCCTGACCGGATTCCGTCGCACGATCAAGACCCAGTCGAAAGGATGGAACTCCTACAACATCATGCAACGCCGCACGACTCCGGCATCGCTGGCCGACTCCTACTACATTTCGGGCTGGATCTGCCAACCATCGGATGGGGCAACGGTCCGCTGGGAGGGATCGTCCGACCGGGAGCGTCTGGACAGTTGCCAAGCGGTTCGCATCTTCTTCATCAGCCGCGACGAAAGCCGTGTGGAGGTAGTCGTAAACGACCGCCAACACCGGATCTTCGAGATTGAGGGCGATCCCAACGTTCGACAAATCGCCGTCTATGGAGCGATCCGCTCGATCGAACTTCGGATCCTTTCCGGAGCGGCTGGATTTGTCGGCTACGGAGCCATCTTCGAGGCGGGAGCAGGTGTCGTAGTAGACAACTACTCGATCCGCAGCAACAACGGCCAGGCCATGTTCTGGACCTCGCCCTCGGTCAATGCACAGATCGATGCCATGCTCGACTACGACCTGGTGATTCTCCAATACGGACTCAACATCATGCAGCCCGGCGTACATTCATTCAGCCGCTACGGGGCACAGATCGAGAAGATGATCGCCTACACACGCCAATGTTTCCCCAACGCCGCAATTCTGGTAATGAGCGTGAGCGACCGCTCGGTAAAATCCGATACGGGATTCGTTCCGATGGACTCGGCTCCCTATATGGTAGAGGCCCAGCGACGGGCAGCCGAGCGATGCGGTGCAGCCTTCTGGAGTGCATACGACGCAATGCAGTCATTGGGCGGCATGGCCCGCTTCGTTGCAAACGGATGGGCCGGCAAGGACTACACCCACATCAATTTCGCAGGAGGACGACGCGTTGCATGGGCCCTCTACGACGCAATCAACCGTGGTGTCGAAGAGCATGAATATGTCGAGCCGGTGCACTACGAGAACATCATCGGCCCGGAAGAGGCAATTATCCCGGAACTGATCCTTCCGGGACCCTCTTTGCCGGCCGCACCTCTTAAACTGTAACGATGGAGATCCGACTGGTAGACCATATCGGTGAGAAACTGCTCTCGATGCTGACATATGACGCTTCGCAGCCGATGATCTTCAGCAGCGGACTGTTCCTGTTTCTCTTCGCGGGATTCCTCTTTTTCTACGGGTTCATGCGAAAGACCCCGACCCTGCGAATCCTCTACGTTGTCCTCTTCTCGCTCTACTTCTACTACAAGTCGAGCGGCATCTATTTCCTACTGCTCATCTTCGCTTCGGTGAGCGACTACTGGATCGCCCACGCCATGCATCGCAGTCGGACACGACGCGCCCGGTTGTGGCTGGTCACCCTCAGCATCCTCATCAACCTCGGTATGCTGGGATATTTCAAGTACACGAACTTCCTGATCGAAATCTCGAACAACCTCTTCGGCGAAGGATTCCTCAGTTTTCAGAATATTTTCCTGCCGGTCGGCATCTCGTTCTTCGTCTTCCAGTCGATGAGCTACACGATTGATGTCTATCGAGGCCAACTCAAGCCCCTCGACAACTGGCTGGATTACCTCTTCTACCTCTCGTTCTTCCCGCAGCTGGTAGCCGGCCCGATCGTCCGGGCCAGGGATTTCCTACCCCAGATTCGTCAAAATCCTCTCCGCGTAACCCGCCAGATGTTCGGATTAGGCGTTTTCCTGATCCTGACCGGACTGTTCAAAAAAGGGGTTATCTCGGACTACATCTCACTGAACTTCGTAGACCGGATCTTCGACGAACCGTTGCTCTACTCCGGCTTCGAATGCCTGATGGGAATCTACGGCTACGCCCTACAGATCTACTGCGACTTCTCGGGCTACTCCGACATGGCCATCGGCATCGCACTGCTGTTGGGGTTCCATTTCCCAAAAAACTTCGATGCTCCCTACAAATCGGCCACCATCACCGAATTCTGGCGGCGGTGGCATATTTCATTCTCCTCCTGGTTGCGAGACTATCTCTACATACCGCTCGGAGGCAATCGCAAAGGGCACGTACGTACCTACATCAACCTGCTCATCACCATGCTGCTGGGAGGTTTGTGGCACGGGGCGGCCGTCCGGTTTATCCTATGGGGAGCATTGCATGGCATGGCTCTGGCCATCCACAAACTCTGGATGAGTATCTTCCCGCGGCAAAAGGCTCTGGGTTACCAGATGCACTGGCCCTGGCGACTCATCGGCGTGCTGATCACTTTTAATTTTGTCTGCTTCGGCTGGCTCTTCTTCCGGGCCGAATCGATGCAGACAGCCTCGCTGATGCTCCACCAGATCTTCGAGAACTTCAATCCGACCATCATTCCGCAGGTACTCGCAGGATATACCGGAGTCTTCCTGCTGATCCTGCTCGGATATGCGCTTCATATGCTCCCCGGTTTGTGCGAGGATTGGGCCAAACGGGTAGTGACGGCCATGCCGCTCATGGCCCAGGTTCTGTTGGCCGCCTGCATCGTCTGGATTGTCATGCAGGTCAAATCGAGCGACATACAACCCTTTATCTATTTCCAATTCTAAACCGTCCGCACCATGTACGACTGCGACCACTCCCTTTTTCTAACGCTTAACTTTGACGGCGGCCCCCTCTTCGACAAAATCATGCTGGCCGTATCGGGAACAGCCCTGTGGATTCCCTTCTACCTGCTGATCCTCTGGCTCGTCTGGCGACGTTACGGATGGCGAAATCTCATCTTGTTCATTTTAGCTTTAGCCGTCGGACTGGTCCTCTCGGACATGATCTGCGGTATTTTCAAGCATACAGGCCCGCTAAAGAACCTTTGGGCGGATCTTGCGCCCCGTTGGCGCCCCATGTTCACGCCCGAACTGGAGAACCTCCCGATTCCGGCCGACTCGCTCTTCAGTTGGCGCCACGCCGGAATCCCCACTCCCGAAGGGATCGTCCACGTACCAGCCGAAGCTATCTCCGGCAAGTATGGAACCGTCTCTTCGCACGCAGCCACGATCGTAGCCGTCGTAACTCTCTCGGCCGCCGCTATCCGCCGCCACTGGTTCACGATCCTCGGCATCGTCGCCACGTTGCTCATCTGCTATTCGCGCATCTATCTGGCCAAACACTTCCCGATCGACCTGCTGCTCGGAGCCGGAGTCGGACTTCTGGTCGGCGGGGCAGCCTATTGGGGATACAAGAAGCTGGGACGCGGCTTTTTCAAACCGGTTGCCCGACAATAAGCCAGACTTTCAGCCATAGAAAAACAAAGAGGAGCGCCGAAAGGACACTCCTCTTTTCTTTTGCTTGAACCGGACGGGAATCAATACCCCCAATCCGACGGATTACACTGCTCCTTGACCGATTCCGGGACATCAGGGAAGAAGGTGAAGCCGGTCAGTGCCTCGATCTCCTTGACCGATTTCATGTAAGCGGGGCCGAGCGTCGGCGAGGTTGAGTTGGAGACCGGATCGACCTCCGAGTGCGAGAACCAAAATCCGACCGAAATCAGCTCCGAGGCATCGCACTCCTGGATCGCCTTGCCCGTGTTGCCGTCGCGCGTACGCAGGATCAGCTTGTAGTAGTGGGTCGGCACGATACAATCCTTCGAATACTCCTCGATGTAGTAGCGAACCCCCTGGTAGGTGTAGGTCGCATCCTTGGCGACCGTATTCTCATTCTCGAAGTAGGCACCCGAGACGCAGTAAAGCGTGTCGGCACAGACATAGTAGTCCTGAATCCAAATCTCGGCATCGTTCCACAACTTGTTGAAAGCCGCTCCGGCCTGAGGCGAAACGTTGCTCGAATAGAAAGTCTGGGCGTTGAGTTCCGACCCAGCACCGCCCCGATAGTTGGACATCAGCATGTGTCCACGCCCCCATTGCACATCGAGATCGGGGGAATAGAGCGAGACGTATTCGATCCCGGCAATCGGATACATGATCGCCTGCTGCCAGTCGGTCATGTAGGGATCCTTGGCCCAGACATTGGTACGTCCGGATCCCTCCTCGTAGCAGGCATGCTGCGGATGGGCGATCCAGAGGGGACAGTGACGGCGTGTATCGTAACAATAGGTGAAGTTACGCACATGCTGTCCCGACACGACCGTCGTAGCCCAATGGGTATTGACCACGTAATCGCCCGTCGAGTAGGCCTCGAGCGGCAGCTCCGCCCAACGGTAATCGCGAACAACGGTTTCGAGCGATACGACCTGTCCGCCGGGCCCGGTCGAAAGCATCAGGTCGTCGAAATTGATGCCGTACGATTGCGAACCATGCGGGGCCAGACGGATGTAGAGTTTGTCGACCGGAGCGGCCAGCGTGAAATCGACCGAGATATACTCCCAGTAGTTGTAGGTTGTGGCCCCCTGGTAGGAGATCTCCTTCCACGACACGCCGTCGCTGCTGAGCATGATCCGGCAGTCGGACGAGGTAAAGGAGGAGCCCATCGAAAGGGTCAGGTTGGTCTGGTCGGGTGTCAGCGAGATCTCATTCACCACGAAATAGGGATCCTGATCAAACCACACACGCATGTGGTTGACACCCGAGGCCTCCGGATAGCGACCCGCCGATCCGAACTGCTCATTGTACAGACGTGCCCGACGCGTGGTATAGCTCACGGCCGAGGCTCCCGGTCCGACCGGATTCTGCCAGGAGGTACTCTTGTCGGCCCAATCCGAATAGGGGGTTCCGTCGAAATCCTCATAGTAGATCAACTCGGCTTCGACCGGAGCAGGCGTATAGGTCACCGAGACCTCGCGCGTCACCGCCTGATCCCCCTCGCCGGCCGTCACGGTAATCGTCGAGGTCACGTTGGCCGGCGATGCGGTAATCTGGATCGTTCCGTCACCCTCGCCTTCGGCCGGCGTAAAGGCAAGACCGCTACTCTGTGTGGTTGCCTTCCAAGCCGCATTGCTTCGTACCGTTACCACGTTGGCTGCCGGATCATCCGGATTGAACTGGATTTCGTCAGGGATAACCTCCAGCGACACTTCGTCGGTCGGATCGTCGGGTGCCTTTCCCCGCGTCACCTGCGTAGCATTGCTCCGGAGCGGCTGACGACCATCGTCGTAACGGTGTACGGCCCGGATAGTCACCCCGCTCTCATAAGGCATCGTCTCGATGCGAAACGACCCGCTGCCGACACCGGAGGTCCGGTTCACCGAAACTCCCTCGTCCGGCGAAATCTCCAGCGACCAGGTCAACCCCTCGGTCGCCGTTACGGTCACCGTATTAGAGGCAGCATCGGTTTCGCTGAAGGTCAAAGTCTCGGGCGACAGAGTCAATTGATCCTCTTTCGTATCGTCCACCCCGTCGCTGCCGCTGCAGCCGGCCAACATCGTCAATACGACGGCCAGTACAACCACGAACGACCAACGGAACATCCCGAAAGGTCTTTTCAAAAAAAGGATGAAAGAACTCATAATGTTTTAATTATTAGGGTTATTATAAATGGGTTATGGATTTTCCACAGACACATCGACTCTCTACACGGTCCAGCCTCTCCGGCTTCGAAAGTCGGCCTCGTTCAGGATGCGCCTCTCTCAAATCATGTCGAACGGAGAACAGATACGCACCACATAAATATTGTCGATACCTTACGGATACAAATATACGAAAAAAGAAAAAAAATCAAAAGGGGGAATCGGCTCGACCGATTCGTAAGGGCCCGACATCACTTCGGAATAAAAATCCGATTCCGGAACTTTACGAATTCGAATATTCGACGGATTTTATTACATTTGCAGTAATGATCGAAAAATAAATGAAATAAAAGATACCACAAGCATGAACATCGAACTCAGCGAACAGGAACAGTTGCGACGCCACTCTTTGGCCGCATTGCGAGAACTCGGAATCGAACCCTATCCGGCCGCCCGCTACGAAGTGACGGCGACAGCTAAGGAAATTGCAGAAAACTTCGACCCCGAGAAAAAAAACTACCAGGAGGTACGAATCGCCGGACGTATCATGTCGCGACGTATTATGGGTAGCGCCTCGTTCTTCGAACTGCAAGATCACACTGGCCGCATTCAGGTCTATATCCGCCGCGACGACATCTGCCCGGAGGGGGATCCGACCCTCTACAACACGGTGTTCAAGAAACTGCTCGATATCGGTGATATTATCGGAGTCGAGGGCTTCGCCTTCATCACCAACACGGGAGAGCTGTCGGTACACTGTAAGAAGTTTACGCTCATCTCCAAGTCATTGCGTCCGCTGCCGGTCGTCAAGGAGAAGGATGGACAGACCTTCGATGCCTTCACCGACCCGGAGATCCGCTACCGCCAACGCTACGTCGATCTGATCGTCAACCCGCAGGTTCGGGACGTTTTCGTAAAACGGGCTAAGATCATGGCTGCCATGCGCGATTTCTTCAACTCCAAAGGGTATCTCGAGGTCGAAACTCCGATCCTGCAACCCATTCCGGGAGGTGCATCGGCCCGTCCTTTCATAACCCACCACAATTCACTCGACGTGGATCTCTACCTGCGAATCGCAACGGAGCTTTACCTGAAGAAACTGATTGTCGGCGGCTATCAAGGCGTATATGAGTTCGGTAAAAACTTCCGTAATGAGGGTATGGACCGTACGCACAACCCCGAATTCACCTGTATGGAGATCTACGTTGCCTACAAGGACTACCTCTGGATGATGGAGTTCACCGAGCAGATGCTCGAGCGTGTGGCTCTGGCTGCCAACGGTTCGACGGAGGTGATGATCGACGGTCGTGAGATCTCGTTCAAGGCTCCCTTCCGCCGGGTGACGATGACCGATGCAATCCGCGAAAAGACCGGCTACGACATCACGGGCCAGAGCGAGGAGCAACTGCGCGAGGCCTGCAAGCGTCTGAACGTTGAGATTGACGATACGATGGGTAAAGGCAAATTGATTGACGCGATCTTCGGACAATACTGCGAAGAGGAGTTGATTCAGCCGACCTTCGTGATGGATTACCCGATCGAGATGTCTCCGCTCTGCAAGCGTCACCGTTCAAACCCCAATCTCACCGAGCGTTTCGAGCTCTTCGTAAACGGCAAGGAGCTGTGCAACGCCTACTCGGAGCTGAACGACCCGATCGATCAGCTGGAGCGTTTCCAGGAGCAGCTGCGTCTCTCGGAGAAAGGCGATGACGAGGCGATGTTCATCGACATGGATTTTGTCCGCGCCCTCGAATACGGTATGCCTTCCTGCTCGGGTATGGGTATCGGCATCGACCGACTGACGATGTTCATGACCGGCCAGACCTCTATCCAGGATGTCCTCTTCTTCCCGCAGATGCGTCCCGAAAAGAAGGCCGTAAGTGATCCCGTAGAGGCCTATACGGCCATCGGTGTTCCCGAGGAGTGGGTCCCGGTGATCCAGAAGATGGGTTATCTGACGGTCGACTCGCTGCGCAAACTCTCTGCCGGAAAGTTCTTCAATGACCTGTGCGGATTCAACAAAAAGAACAAACTGGGATTGAAGGCACCTTCGATCGAAGAGGTAAAGAAATGGTGCGAACCCGAAGCTTAACGAAAAAAACATTCATCAAAAAAATACAACATCATCATGAGAACCAAAATCGTTGCCGGCAACTGGAAAATGAATACGCTTCCGGCGGAAGGCGTTGAACTGGCTCGCCAGATCGCAGCAGACCGTAACAGTGTCAATCCCGATGTGAAACTGATCGTCTGCCCGCCCTTCACGCATCTGTGCGGTGTAATCGAAGCGCTGAAAGGAACCGATATCGAGGTCGGTGCGCAGAATTGCGCGGCAGAGGCCGCAGGAGCCTATACCGGTGAGGTGTCGGCAGCCATGCTTGCAGCCCTCGGATGCCGTTACGTAATTCTTGGGCACTCGGAACGTCGGCAATACTACGGTGAAACTTCGGAGTCCCTGCGCCCGAAGATGGCACAGGCTTTTGCCAACAACCTTCGTCCGATCTTCTGCGTTGGCGAGAACCTTGCCGAACGAGAAGCCGGGAAACACCTCGAAGTGGTAAAGCGACAAATCGAAGAGGTTATCTTTACCCTGACTCCGGAGGAGTTCTCAAAAGTTGTGATCGCCTACGAACCGGTATGGGCGATCGGAACGGGTAAAACCGCAACGGCCGATCAGGCACAGGAGATTCACGCCCACATTCGCACCATTCTTCGCGAGAAGTTCGGCGAAGTGGCCAACGAAACGACAATCCTGTACGGAGGCTCTTGCAAACCTGCAAATGCCCCCGAACTGTTCGCCAAGGAGGATGTAGATGGCGGTCTGATCGGTGGCGCAGCCCTCAAGGCCCCCGATTTTCTGGGAATTGTAGAAGGTTTCCCTAAGAAGTAACAATTCCTCTTTGCGGCTGATCTCCAACGACTCTTACGGCATATAGTTCCGGATGAAGAGATGTCCGGGCGAAAAAGCGTAAAAAAAAATCGACTAAAAGAGTACAACGAGAGCACAAAATAGATACTTTTGTCGCAGAAAAGATAGAAAAGATGAAGATTTCAATGCAATATTGGTGGTGGCACTCCTTGTTTATGACAAACAATGAGCGCATCGATATTGCATGAAAAGCTCGGACAAGGTAAGTCCCATTCATCGAAAAGATACCAACCGTTGTTTGCCTCGCGAACAACGGTTTTTTTATGCCCGGAAAAACAACAAATCAAAACCAATACATTTATGAAAACAAAAAAGATCATTCTCCCCGATTCCAAAATGCCGACCCATTACTACAACATCGTCGGCGACATGAAAAACAAACCTCTCCAACCGCTACATCCGGCGACCAAGAAACCCATCACGATCGAGCAATTGAGCGGGATCTTTGCCGAAGAGCTGGCTAAACAGGAGCTCTCCACCGAGCGCTACATCGAGATTCCTGAAGAGGTACAACAGCTTTACCGAATCTATCGCTGCACCCCGATGGTTCGTGCCTATGGGCTCGAAAAGGCGCTCGATACTCCGGCCAAAATCTATTTCAAGAACGAAAGTGTCTCCCCGATCGGTTCACACAAAACCAATACGGCCATTCCGCAGGCCTACTACAACAGCAAACAGGGTATAAAACACCTGACCACCGAGACTGGTGCAGGACAATGGGGATCAGCCATGTCGATGGCAACCCAGCACTTCGGGATCGACCTGAAGGTCTTTATGGTGAAGGTAAGTTTCAACCAGAAACCCTACCGCAAACTGATGATGAACACCTATGGTGCCGATGTAATCGCCTCGCCGAGCAATACGACCGCAGCCGGACGCGCTGCACTGGCGAAGGATCCCAACGATTCGGGAAGCCTGGGTATCGCTATCTCGGAGGCAGTTGAAATGGCTATGCAGCACCCTGAAGATACGCGCTACTGTCTGGGCAGCGTCCTGAATCACGTCGTACTGCACCAGACTATCATCGGAGAAGAGTCCCTCAAACAGATGGAGATGTTCGGTGACTATCCGGACGTTGTCATCGGATGTTTCGGAGGCGGCAGCAATTTCGGAGGTATTGGATTCCCCTTCGTTCGTGAGAATCTTATCAATGGTAAAAAGACCCGCGTCATTGCAATCGAACCGCAATCGTGTCCGAAGCTGACGCGTGGTGAGTTCCAGTACGACTTCGGTGATACGGCAGGCCTTACCCCCCTGCTCCCGATGTATACCCTGGGGCACAACTTCCACCCGTCGGATATCCACGCCGGAGGTCTTCGCTACCACGGTGCCGGTTCGATCGTCAGCCAGTTGCTTAAAGACAAGTTGATCGAGGCTCAGGCCATCCCGCAACTCGAAACTCTGGCTGCCGGCGTGCTCTTTGCCCGCACCGAAGGGATCATACCTGCACCTGAATCGGCCCACGCAATCGCCGGCGCCATCCGTGAGGCAAAACGGGCAAAGGAGGAGGGCGTTGCCAAAACGATCGTATTCAACCTTTCGGGGCACGGGCAGGTAGACCTCTATGCCTACGAGCAGTACCTCTCCGGTAAACTGAAGGATACCACCATTTCGGATGCCGAACTGCGCCGCACGATCGACGAGCTGGAGAAGATCATCTAATCCGGAAAGGAACAAACTTTTCATAATCATAACAAGTGTGCACAGGCGGGGTCTTGCGGGATCCGCCCGTGCGATTTCATTCTCCCCGGATCGCCCCATCCGACGAATCTACTGCCCCGCACTCCGCCACTCTCTGCCCCGCACTCCCGGCCAGCGAGGGCCACATCCGGCCGGACCGGGAACGCCTCCCCGTCGGTCTTCAGGCCCGCAGGCCGGATCCAGCCCCGTCCCGGATCGGCTACAACCAAAGAAAAACCGGGACGAGAGCAGACACTCTTCATCCCGGTTTTTACCTCGCGGAGGTAATCCGACAACTACATCTTCTTACCTACGTTGGTCTTCTTCGCTACCTTCGGAGCGGCCGTCTTCTTGGCAGCCGTTGCTTTCGGAGCAGCCGTCTTCTTGGCGGCAGGTTTCTTGGCAGGAGCCTTCTCCACCGTCTCGGCACCGTTCTCGGCTACGGCAGCGTTCTGAGCCTCGCCCGCAGCCTTCTTGCCGCGCGAACGACGCGTCTTGGGTTTAGCCTCCGTTGCGGCAGGCGTAATACCCAGCGTATAGGCCTCGTTGAAGTCGACGAACTCGATGATGCACATATCGGCAGCATCACCCAGACGGAATCCAGTTTTCAGAATACGGGTATAACCGCCCGGACGCTCGGCGATCTTCGGCGCGATCGTACGGAACAACTCCGTTACGGCCTCCTTCTGCTTGAGGTACGAGAATACGATACGACGCGAGTGGGTCGTATCCTCTTTCGACTTGGTTACCAGCGGCTCCACGAACTGCTTCAAAGCCTTTGCCTTAGCCACGGTGGTTTCGATGCGCTTGTGCAGAATAAGCGACGAAGCCATATTCGACAGCAAAGCCTTGCGGTGTCCGGCCTGTCTGCCCAGGTGATTGAATTTTTTATTGTGTCTCATAATTACTCTTTATCAAGTTTGTAGATTGATACATCCATCCCGAACTTCAAATTCAGGCTGGCCAGCAGCTCATCGAGCTCCATCAAGGACTTCTTACCGAAGTTACGGAATTTGAGCAGATCGTTGCGGTTGAGTTTTACCAAATCCCCCACCGTATCGACGTCTGCTGCCTTCAGGCAGTTGAGCGCGCGAACGCTCAAATCCTGATCGGCCAGTTTCGTTTTGAGGAGCTGACGCATATGCAGTACATCCTCGTCGAACTCTTCCGCTCCATTCGAATCCTCCATATTCACGGTGATCTTCTCATCGGAGAAGAGCATGAAATGCTGGATAAGAATCTTTGCGGCCTCTTTCAAAGCATCCGTCGGGTGGATCGAACCATCGGTAGTAATCTCCAAATTCAACTTCTCGTAGTCGGTTCTCTGCTCGACACGGTAGTTCTCGATCGAGTACTTCACGTTCTTGATCGGCGTGAAGATCGAGTCGATCGGGAGCGTTCCGAACTCGGCATCAGCCGGCATATTCTCCTCAGCGGGGACATAGCCACGGCCCTTGCCGATCGTCAGCCGGATCTGCATCTTCGTTCCGGGTGCCAGGTGGCAGATAACCAAATCGGGATTCAGTACCTTGAAGAACGAAAGGTAGTTCGAAATGTATCCTGCGGTCAGTTCCGTCACGCCGGCCACGTTGATCGACACCTTCTCGGCATCCTGGTTGTCAACCGTACGAGCAAATCGGATCTGTTTGAGTTTCAGGATAATGTCAATCATTCCCTCCATCACTCCAGGGACTGCGGCAAACTCATGGTCCACGCCTGCAACCTTCACGGTCGTAATCGCATAACCCTCCAGCGAGGAGAGCAGGATACGGCGCAAAGCATTGCCGACGGTCATACCGAAACCGGGCTCCAACGGACGGAATTCGAATTTCCCGAACGAGGAGGTGGATTCGAGCATGATCACCTTTTCAGGTTTCTGAAATGCTAATATTGCCATAATATTGAATTGGTTGTTAAATTACTACTTGGAGTACAACTCGACGATAAGCTGCTCCTTGATGTTTTCAGGAATCTCCTCGCGTTCGGGACGCTGCAGGAATTTGCCGGCCATAGCCGCACCATCCCACTCCAGCCAAGCGTAACGACTTCTCGATGCGCCCGAAAGAGATGCAGTAATAACTTCCAAACTCTTCGATTTTTCACGAACCGATACGATGTCGCCCGCTTTGAGCGAATACGACGGAATATTCACCACGTTGCCGTTCACGCAAATGTGGCAGTGCGAAACCAGCTGACGGGCAGCGGCACGCGTCGGAGCGATACCCAGACGGTATACGACGTTATCCAGACGGCACTCGAGCAGTTTCAACAGGTTCTCACCCGTGATACCGCCCATACGGGCTGCCTGCTCGTACGTACGCGAGAACTGCTTCTCCAGAAGTCCGTAGGTGCATTTTGCCTTCTGCTTCTCATTGAGCTGCTGACCGTACTCCGATACCTTTTTGCGCTTGCGAGCCAGACCGTGCTGTCCGGGAGGAAAGTTTCTTCTTTCGAGAATTCTGTCCGCACCGAAAATAGCTTCGCCGAATTTTCTGGCGATTTTGGTTTTAGGTCCTATATATCTTCCCATTGTATTAACTTTTTTAAATCCGATAAATTAGTTATTGCGTAAAACCTCCGTGGATTATACACGACGGCGGTTAGGAGCACGGCAACCGTTGTGCGGCAGCGGAGTAACGTCGATGATCTCCATTACCTCCAGACCGGCTCCGTGAATGGTACGCACGGCAGACTCACGACCTGCACCCGGACCCTTCACATAAACCTTCACTTTACGCAGACCCATATCGTAAGCAACCTTCGCGCAGTCGGCCGATGCCGTCTGAGCTGCATAGGGAGTGTTCTTCTTCGAGCCACGGAAACCCATCTTACCGGCCGAAGACCAGCTGATTACATCGCCCACCTCGTTGGTGATGGTGATAATCACGTTGTTGAAGGTAGAGTGAACATAGGCCATACCCACAGCACCGACCTTGACAACTTTTTTCTTAACTGTTCCAGTTTTCTTTGCCATAACTCTCTATTTATTACTTCGTTGCCTTTTTCTTGTTTGCGACGGTCTTCTTCTTACCCTTACGCGTACGAGCGTTGTTCTTGGTGCTCTGGCCGCGAACGGGAAGACCCAGACGGTGACGGATACCACGGTAGCAGCCGATATCCATCAAACGTTTGATGTTCAACTGTACCAACGAGCGGCATTCACCCTCGACCTTGATACCCAGATCCACGATTTTCGAACGGATTGCGCCGACCTGTTCATCCGACCAATCCTGCACTTTGAGGTCATAGCTAATGCCTGCCTCGTCGAGAATTTTGCGGGCCGTCGAGCGACCGATACCATAAATATAGGTCAAGCCGATCTCGCCCCGCTTGTTTTTTGGTAAATCTACACCAACTATACGTGCCATAAATTTTCTCTTTCTTTAATTAATCGTTTAAACATTACCCCTGGCGCATTTTAAACTTGGGATTCTTCTTGCAGATCACGTAGAGCTTGCCCTTACGTCTTACGATCTTGCAATCCTCGCTTCTTTTCTTGATTGATGCTTTTACTTTCATGGTGTTTTGAAGCAATCTAATGTTTATTTGTACCTAAAGGAGATACGGCCCTTGCTCAAATCATAGGGGGTCATCTCCACTTTCACTTTATCTCCGGGCAGGATCTTGATATAGTGCATCCGCATCTTGCCCGAGATATGGGCCGTGATCACATGGCCGTTGTCCAGTTCCACCCGGAACATTGCGTTGGACAACGCCTCGATGATCGTACCGTCCCGTTCGATCGCAGTCTGTTTTGCCATAGAGTACTTACTTGTTTATTGCCTGTTCGATAATACTGAAATCCGTCAGCACGTCGGGTCCGTTCTTGCGAATCGCCACCGCGAACTCGTAGTGAGCCGCAGGCTTGCGATCGCGCGTCGTGACCGTCCAACCGTCCCGACCGAAAAGGATCGCTTTTCCGCCCATGGTGATCATCGGTTCGATGCAGATGACCATTCCCTCTTTCAGGAGCGGTCCCCTGCCGCGAGCCCCGTAGTTAGGCACACCGGGGTCTTCATGCATCTTGCGACCCAAACCGTGTCCCTCCAACTCCCGGACTACGCCATAGCCGAAACTTTCGGAATACTCCTGCACAACTGCCGAAATGTCGCCCACGCGATTTCCGGCCTTCGCCTGTGCCGTACCTTTATAAAGAGCCTCTTTGGTGACTTCCATCAGTTGTCGTACTTCCTCGGCAACCTCTCCGACGGCGAACGTATAGGCCGAATCACCAACAAACCCCTTTAAAAACGTACCGCAATCCACCGAAACGATGTCTCCTTCACGGAGGACTCTTTTGGATGACGGAATACCGTGAACCACCTCCTCATTGACCGAAATGCACAACGAGGCCGGATAGCCCTGGTATCCGAGAAAAGCAGGAACTGCTCCGTGCGAACGGATAAATTCCTCGGCGAGTGTATCCAACTGTTTGGTCGTAACGCCGGGAGCGATGTGGCGACCCACCTCGGCCAGCGTACGGCTCACGAGAAGGTTGTTCTCACGGAGCAGCTCTATCTCTTCATCGGTTTTTAAGTATATCATTCTTTTCAGAACTCCTTGTGTAAAACAATTAGCTGCGTCCCTGGATACGTCCGGTCTTCATCAGACCGTCATAGTGGCGCATCAACAGGTAGCTCTCTATCTGTTTCAGAGTGTCGAGGATCACACCAACCATAATCAGCAGCGACGTACCGCCATAGAAGTAGGCGAATGCCTGCTGAATGTTCAGGAATCTCATGGCCAAAGCCGGCAGAATTGCCACGATGGCCAGGAAAATCGAACCGGGGAGGGTAATTCTCGTCATGATGGTGTCGATGTAGCCGACAGTCTGCTTACCCGGTTTTACACCAGGAATAAAGCCGCCATTGCGCTTCATGTCATCGGCCATCATTTGAGGATTCACGATAATCGCCGTATAGAAATAGGTGAAGGCGACTACCAAAAAACCGAGCGTAAGGTTGTACCAGAAACCGCGCATGTCGGAGAACGCAGCAGCGAATCCGGGTGCAACGTTGGCAAACAGCATCGGGATAAACATCAGCGCCTGAGCGAAGATGATAGGCATCACATTCGCAGCGTTGATCTTGAGCGGAATGTACTGACGTACACCGCCGTACTGTTTATTTCCGACGATACGCTTGGCGTACTGTACCGGGATCTTGCGGACCGCCTGAACCAGAGCGATCGTAGCCATGAATACCAGGAAGAGCAGGACAAATTCGAGAATCAACATGATGGCGCTACCGTCGGAGGTTTGGAAACGCGCGTTGATCTCGGCCAGCAGTGCGTGCGGCAGACGAGCTACGATACCGATCATGATGATCAGCGAGATACCGTTACCGATGCCCTTGTCCGTAATCTTCTCGCCGAGCCACATGATGAACATCGTTCCGGCGATCAGGATAACGGTTGCGTAGAGTATGAAAAGGAATGAGTTTCCATACACAAACGCATTCGGCACCTGGTGGTACAGGTTGGCGATATACGCGGGGCCTTGGATCATCAGTACGACGATCGTCAGCATTCGCGTCCATTGGTTCATCTTGCGGCGGCCGCTCTCACCCTCTTTCTGCATCTTCTGGAAGTAAGGGATCATGATGCCCATCAACTGAATGATGATCGAGGCGGTGATGTACGGCATGACACCGAGTGCGAAGATCGCAGCGTTACCGAAAGCACCGCCGGAAAATACGTTCAACAGGCCCAGAAGGCTGTTGTCATCCAGCTGCGAGGCAAGCGCCGATCCCTCGCCCAAGGCGTTGGGATTGATACCCGGGATCACCACAAAACAACCCAAACGATATACCAGAAGGAGGCCCAGCGTATAGAGAATACGCTTACGGAGCTCCTCGATCTTGTATATGTTCTTGAGAGTCTCTACGAATTTTTTATTGGTCGCCAGCAACGCGCAGATCACGACGATGACGCCAATAACGATCAGATAACCATAACCGTTCATAATGCAGGGTTTTACGGGTTATTACAGTTTTTCCACGTTGCCGCCAGCTGCCGTGATCGCAGCCTCGGCACTCTTCGAGAAGGCGTGAGCCTTCACTGCGAGGGGTTTCGTAATTGCACCGTTACCCAGGATCTTCACTTTGTCATTGGTCGAAACGAAACCGGCTGCTACGAGCGTATCAACCGTAACCTCTGACAGGTTCTTCTTCGCTGCAAGCTCTTCGAGCGTGGACAGGTTGATCGGTTTGAATTCAACTCTCTTCAGGTTCGTGAAACCGAACTTGGGCAGACGACGCTGCAACGGCATCTGACCTCCTTCGAAACCTAACTTGCGAGAGTATCCCGAACGCGACTGAGCACCCTTGTGACCACGTGTAGCCGTGCCACCGTGTCCCGAACCTGCGCCTCGGCCGATTCGTTTATCGTGATGCGTCGATCCCTTTGCGGGTTTAAGATTATTGAGTTCCATCGTTTATCAGTTCTTAAATTCTTAAATTATTTGATCTCCTCTACAGTTACGAGGTGTTTCACACGCTCCAGCATACCTTTGATGATAGCCGAATCTTCGTGCTCAACGCTCTGGCGGATCTTGCGAAGACCAAGAGCATCGAGGTTTCTGCACTGCTTCTCGGTTGCACCGATGCGGCTCTTTACCTGAGTGATTTTCAATTTTGCCATTTGTCTTCTTCAAATTAACCGTTAAACACCTGATTCATCGAGATACCGCGAACCTGTGCTACGCTGTAGGCATCACGCAACTCGCACAGAGCGGCGATGGTTGCCTTCACCAGGTTGTGGGGGTTCGACGAACCCTTGCTCTTTGCGAGCACGTTCTTGATACCAGCCGACTCCAACACGGCACGCATGGCACCACCGGCGATGATACCGGTACCGGGAGCTGCCGGACGAATCATCACGAGCGAACCGCTGAAACGCGACTCCTGTTTGTGAGGGATCGTTCCGTTGATAACGGGAATTTTCACCAGATTCTTCTTGGCGTCCTCCACGCCTTTGGCAATAGCCGAAGTCACCTCCGAAGCCTTACCCAGACCGTAGCCTACCACGCCATTCTCATCGCCTACGACAACGATTGCCGAAAAGCTGAACGTACGACCTCCCTTCGTTACCTTGGTAACACGCTGAATGCTTACGAGTCTGTCCTTAAGCTCAAGGTCGCTTGTGCGTACTTTCTTTATATTGGTATTTGCCATATCGCTTAGAATTTAAGACCGCCTTCGCGTGCGGCTTCTGCTAACATTTTTACTCGTCCGTGATACAGGCAACCGTTACGGTCGAACGCAACGGCCGAAATACCCTTCTCGGCAGCGCGCTTCGCAGCGAGCTTGCCAACCAGAGCAGCCACCTCACATTTGTTCTTGCCGGCAGCCTCCGCAACGATCTCCTTGTCCAACGAAGATGCATTGGCCAGCGTTACGCCCGCCTGATCGTCAATAAACTGTACGTAGATCTGCTTGTTGCTACGGAACACAGTCATTCGAGGCTGTTCTGCGGTTCCGCTCACGATCTTGCGGATACGCATCTTGATCCTCTCTCTTCTTTCTATTTTATTCAATGCCATAATTCTCAATGTTTATTATTTAGCACCTGCAGATTTACCCGCCTTACGACGAATCTGTTCACCTACGAATCTGATACCCTTGCCCTTGTACGGCTCCGGCTTACGCAGCGAACGGAGTTTGGCTGCCACCTGGCCGATCAACTGCTTGTCGATGCTCTTCAACGTTACGATCGGAGAACCCTTCTTCTCGGTTACAGCCGTTGCAGTTACCTCGGGAGGCAACATCAGATAGATATCGTGCGAATAACCCAGGCTCATCTCCAGGACATTACCCTTCACCTCGGCCTTGAAACCGACACCGATGAGCTCTTGTTTGATTTCATAACCTTTCGATACGCCAACCACCATGTTGTTGATCAGGGCGCGGTACAGACCGTGCAGCGAACGGTGGCGGGGCTGGTTGGTCGGACGGGTTACCAGGACGGCAGGAATCTCCTTCTGAGTATGCACGTCGGTATGAGTGCCGACCTCTACTTTAATGTCTGAGTCCACCTTCAGACTCAGTGTCCCAAGTGGTCCTTTCACGCTTACCACGTTCTCCGGCGACACCGTAACGGTTACTCCGGCAGGCAAGTTTACAGGTAATTTACCAATTCTTGACATGTTTGTTGTGGATTATTGTTGTTAGTAAATATAGCACAATACTTCACCGCCTACGTTCTCCTTGCGAGCCTTGGCGTCGGTCATGATACCCTTCGAAGTCGAGAGGATCGCGATACCCAGACCGTTCATTACGCGGGGCATCTTCTCAACCGATGCATACTGGCGAAGACCCGGACGGCTTACGCGGTGCAGGTTCTTGATAGCGTTGGTTTTGGTAGCTGCATCCCACTTGAGAGCGATCTTGATGGTCGGGTGACCCTTCTCATCCGTGTCGAACTTGTACGCCAGGATGTAACCCTGCTCGTAGAGGATCTTTGTAATTTCCTGCTTAATTTTTGAGCCAGGAGCTTCAACCACTTTGTGGTTGGCTTTCACTGCGTTTCTAATTCTGGTCAGAAAATCCGAAATAGGATCTGTCATAGTGAATTAAAAGTTAAAAATTAATAATTGTTTTTTTTGTATTATTTTAGGAATCAGCAATTTAAACTGTCATTCAAACTTCATCCACCTCTTTTTTGCACTTGTCTTTTTGCCTTTTTGCCTCAAACACATGACCTCGCATCTGCGACAATGGAGGCTACAAAGCGCGCAAATATAGGTAAAAATTCTCAAAAAACCAGAATTATCCCCTAATTTTTAACGATTTAAGCTCCTTCTCCGGAAAAACAGACAATGTTAGCGATCCTGAGAGCTAACATTTATCCGCACAAAATCCCCGAGAAACCGCCCTTCATTCGTTCGGATATATCTACGAAATTCCCCTTGAGGAACTCCGAAGACACACCCCGACGAGGAGTTATTCGGCTCAAGAATTTGCAACCAAGCACCTAACTTTTCGAAAGCGTCCCTCCGCCGAGAAGTTACCACTTGTGAGTGGCACTTTCCTCGACTTTGCGACCCTTCTACCGGGTTCTGCGCCCCTATAAGGTCCATCTCTTTCCGGAACTGTTCGGGCTACTTCCACTCCGATCATCCGACCGTTTGCAGAAATCCGTTGTCCCCTGCGGGCTTACACCCTCCAGAGCCTGAACCTCGATCGTTGCCTGCAAAAGTACCCCAAAGGGTCTTTTGCAAACAACAGAGATTTTATTTTCATCCTCCTCGGCGACACAAGGAGGTTTTATCGCCTGCTCCCTGCACACGGCAAGTGGAGCATCCGTACCCTCTCTTCTGCCACCAAAGGCAATCGACTACCAGCTAGCCTTCTTAACGCCGGGGATCAGACCGTTCGATGCCATTTCACGGAACTGGATACGGCTGATACCGAACAGGCGAATGTAACCCTTCGGACGACCCGTCAATTTGCAACGGTTGTGCTGGCGGATCGGGTTCGAGTTGCGCGGCAGTTTCGACAGGGCAACCCAAGCCTCCTCGTGGTCGATCTCGCCGCTCTTGAGTTTGGCAGCGATCTCATCGCGTTTGTGCTGATAGCGTTTCGCGAGTTTCGCACGTTTTACCTCACGTGCTTTCATTGACTCTTTTGCCATCGTTTAGTTCTTTTTAGCGTTTTTGAATGGAAGGCCGAACTCACGCAGCAGGGCATAAGCCTCTTCATCGGTTTTGGCCGTCGTTACGAAGGTGATCTCCATACCGAAGATCTTGGTGATCTTGTCGATGTCGATCTCAGGGAAGATAATCTGTTCGGTGATACCGAGCGTATAGTTACCGTTACCGTCGAACTTCTCGTTGATACCCTTGAAGTCGCGGATACGCGGCAGCGCAACGGCGATCAGACGCTCCAGAAACTCATACATCTTGTTGTGACGCAGCGTTACACGAACACCGATCGGCATTCCCTTACGCAGCTTGAAGTTGGAGATGTCCTTTCTCGAACGGGTCTGAACGGCTTTCTGACCCGTAATAAGGGTAAGTTCCTCCTGAGCTACGTCGATGAGTTTCTTATCGGCTACAGCCTGACCCATACCCTGATTGATAACGATCTTCTCGAGTTTCGGACACTGCATGATGCTCGTGTAGCCGAACTCCTTCATAAGGGCAGGCGTGATCTGCTCCTTATACTGTGTCTTGAGTGTAGGTACGTATGCCATTATTTGATCTCCTCTCCTGATTTTTTAGCGTAACGAACTAATTTTCCGGCGCTGTCCAGTTTGCGGCCCACACGGGTAGGTTTGCCGCTCTTGGGATCCAGAACCTGCAGATTCGAAATGTGGATCGGAGCCTCCTGCTCGACGATACCACCCTGAGGATTCTTCGCATTGGGCTTGGTAGCCTTCTTGACGATGTTCACGCCCTCGACAATTGCACGCTGCTTCTCAACGTCCACCTTCAGGACTTTACCCTGACGGCCTTTGTTGTCGCCCGCATTGACGAAAACCGTATCCCCTTTCTTAATATGTAATTTGGCTGACATATCTGAAATTCGTGTTTTTAATATTACAATACTTCAGGTGCGAGCGAGATGATCTTCATATTGTGGTCACGAAGCTCACGAGCTACGGGGCCGAAAATACGAGTACCGCGAATTTCACCCTGGTTGTTCAGAAGTACCACGGCGTTGTCGTCGAAACGAATATACGAACCGTTTGCACGTCTGATCTCCTTGGTCGTTCTAACTACGACTGCTTTCGAGACTGCGCCCTTCTTGACATCACCCGAAGGGGAAGCGCTCTTGACAGCCACAACGATTTTATCGCCGATCGATGCATAGCGGCGTTTCGTGCCGCCAAGCACTCGGATGCAAAGTACCTCCTTCGCACCGCTGTTATCAGCTACTACGAGTCTACTTTCTTGTTGTATCATAACTACTTCGCTCTTTCAATGATTTGTACTAATCTCCAACGCTTCGTCTTACTCAGCGGGCGGGTCTCCATAATACGTACAGTATCGCCTTCCTTGCAGGTTTCGTCCATGCACTCGGCAACGAATTTGGTCGTCTTGTTCACGAACTTGCCATAGATCGGATGCTTTACCTTACGAGCTACTGCAACCACGATGGTCTTTTCCATTTTGTTGCTGACAACCACCCCAATACGCTCTTTTCTAAGATTTCTTTCCATGGTAGTAAATTAACATTTAGGGTTTTTCTGACGCAGAATTGTCAGCATACGTGCGATATCTCTGCGGGACTTTTTAATTATCGAAGGGTTCTCCACCGGCGATACGGCGTGCTGTACCTTCAGTTTCGAAAGCTGAGCCTTCTCCGCCTCGATACGCTCCTGCAGGTCTTTCACCGAGAGTTCCTTTATTTCTGCACTTTTCATCTCTTTACGCTTAGATTGATGTTTCGACGAAATCACGTCTTACAATGAACTTGGTTGTAATAGGCAGTTTCTGAGCGCCCAGACGAAGTGCTTCCTGAGCTACTTCCAGGGGTACACCCTCTGCCTCGAAGAGAATTCGACCCGGCGTTACGGGGGCTACAAATCCTTCCGGATTACCTTTACCCTTACCCATACGTACCTCTGCCGGTTTCTTGGTGATCGGTTTATCGGGGAAGATGCGGATCCAGAGCTGTCCCTCACGTTTCATGCAACGGGAGATCGCCTGACGCGCAGCCTCGATCTGACGACCCGTGATCCAAGCGGATTCAAGTGCTTTGATTGCGAACGATCCGTATGCAAGTTGGTTACCTCTTTGAGCTAAACCCTTCATACGACCCTTCTGCATTCTTCTAAATTTGGTCTTTTTTGGCTGTAACATTGTGTTTCTCGCTTTAAAAGGTCCTACTTACTGTTGTTATTACGTCTTCTGGGGCCGCCGCGACGCTCGCCACGCTCGCCGCCGCGAGGTGCACGACGCTCCTGAGATTGTCCTCCCTGAGCCGAAACCGATGCACCGGCCAGTTCGAACAGATCGCGTTTGCCGTATACCGTACCGTGGCAGATCCAAACCTTTACGCCGAGGATACCCACTTTGGTAAGAGCCTCCGTCAGGCAGTAGTCTACATCTGCACGGAACGTATGCAGCGGAATACGTCCCTCTTTCATCGTTTCGCTGCGGGCCATCTCGGCACCGCCTACACGGCCGGATACCTGAACCTTGATACCTTCGGCGCCCATACGCATCGTCGATGCGATAGCGGTCTTCACGGCGCGGCGGAACGAAACACGGCCCTCGAGCTGGCGTGCGATGTTCTGTGCCACGATCACGGCATCAACCTCCGGACGTTTCACTTCGAAGATATTGATCTGTACCTCCTTGCCGGTGAGTTTCTTCAACTCCTCCTTCAGCTTGTCAACCTCCTGGCCGCCCTTGCCGATGATGATACCCGGACGGGCCGTGGAGATCGTTACCGTTACAAGTTTCAGCGTGCGCTCGATGATGATCTTCGAGATGCTCGCCTTGGCCAAACGGACATTCAGATACTTGCGGATCTTTGCGTCTTCTACCAATTTCTCTGAGAAATCTTTACCACCATACCAGTTGGAGTCCCAACCACGGATGATACCAAGACGATTTGCTATCGGATTAACTTTCTGTCCCATTTGATTACTTGTTTTCTACGGTTACCATTTTGTCTACTACGATCGTCACGTGGTTCGAACGCTTGCGAATACGGTGAGCGCGACCCTGAGGCGCTGCCTGAATACGTTTCAGCATACGACCGCCGTCGACAAATACCTCCTTCACGCACAGCTTAGCATCTTCCAGACGCTCGCCCTCGTTCTTGGCCTCCCAGTTGGCGATAGCCGACTTGAGCAACTTCTCCATACGGATCGAAGCCTCTTTCTTCGAGTAGCGAAGGATACCCAATGCCTTGTTGATCTCTACACCGCGGATGATGTCAGCCACCAGGCGCATCTTACGCGGAGAGGTCGGGCAATCTCGCAGAATAGCGATAGCCTTCTGCTTCTTTTCAGCCTTCAATTTTTCGGCTCTTATTGATTTTCTTGCACCCATTTTCTACCTATTTTTTCTTGTTACCCGCATGACCACGGAAGTTACGCGTCGGAGCAAACTCGCCGAGTTTATGTCCAACCATATTCTCAGTTACGTAAACGGGAATAAACTTATTTCCGTTGTGGACAGCGATCGTCTGACCTACGAAGTCAGGCGAAATCATACTTGCTCGTGACCAGGTCTTGATGACCGCCTTCTTGTTGCCTTCGGCCTGAGCGACAACCTTGCGCTCCAGCTTGGGGTCAATGAATGGTCCTTTTTTAAGTGAACGGCTCATTATGTTACTCTTTTAATTATTTTTTCCTTCTTGAAATAATAAACTTGGACGTCGTCTTCTTCGGATTACGAGTCTTGTAACCCTTAGCAAGCAGACCCTTGCGCGAACGCGGGTGACCTCCCGACGCACGACCTTCACCACCACCCATCGGGTGATCTACCGGGTTCATTACAACACCACGGTTTCTCGGGCGACGGCCGAGCCAACGCTCGCGACCAGCCTTACCGGAGCTTTCGAGGTTATGGTCCACGTTGGAAACCACACCTACCGTTGCGCGGCAAGTTACGAGTACCATACGAGTCTCACCTGAAGGCAGCTTGATGATGGCGAATTTGCCCTCACGTGCCAAAAGCTGAGCATAAGAACCGGCCGAACGAGCCATTGCGGCACCCTGACCGGGGTAGAGTTCAATGTTGTGGATTACCGTACCCAGCGGAATCTCGCTCAGGAAGAGCGTATTTCCAACCTCGGGTGCAACACCTGCACCGCTCATGACGGTCTGTCCCACCTGCAATCCGTTCGGTGCAAGAATGTAGCTCTTCTCACCGTCCGCATATACGACCAGCGCGATACGTGCCGTACGGTTCGGATCGTATTCGATAGTCTTTACAGTTGCAGCAACGCCATCCTTCGCACGCTTGAAGTCCACGTTACGATACATACGTTTGTGACCGCCGCCGATGTAGCGAGCCGTCATCTTACCCGTATTGTTACGTCCGCCGGTGCTTTTCTTGACGCTAAGGAGCGATTTCTCCGGTACGTTCGTCGTGATCTCGTCGAACGTGCCGATGATCTTATGTCTTGTACCGGGAGTTACCGGTTTAAACTTTCTTACTGCCATCTTTCTTAGATATTACTGTAAAAATCTATCTTATCTCCATCCTTCAAGGTGACGATCGCCTTCTTGAAGTTATTTGCACGGCCCTCCAGAAGACCCGCCTTCGTGTAGCGGCTCTTGAGTTTGCCCATGTAGTTCACCGTGTTCACATCCGTTACAACCACGTTGTACATCTGCTCTACGGCGTTGCGGATCTGCAGCTTATTAGCTCTAACGTCAACGATAAAACCGTACCGATTCAGTTTTTCGCCCTGAATGGTCATTTTCTCGGTCAATATTGGCTTAATGATAATTTCCATCTTTCTTACGTGTGTTTAGGCTAACATTGTGTTCAAAATATTCTCTGAGCCTTCGACCATAACCAGTGCTGATGCATTCATCAACTCATAGGTATTTACGTTGGATGCCAGCACGGCTTTCACGTAAGGCAAGTTACGGCAAGAGAGCTGGAGGTTGGAATTCGATTCCGGCAATACCAGCAATACTTTCTTATCGGCTACTTTCAGAGCTTCGGCCATTGCTGCGATCGATTTGGTTTTGGGAGCATCCATCGTGAAGTTCTCCACTACGCAAATCGCACCGGCCTGGGCCTTGTAAGAGAGGGCGCTGCGACGAGCCAGCTGCTTCAGTTTCTTGTTCAGTTTGAAGCTATAGTCGCGGGGAACGGGTCCGAATACACGGCCACCACCACGGAACAATGGGCTCTTGATAGCACCTGCACGCGCACCGCCGGTACCTTTCTGGCGTTTGAGTTTGCGGGTAGAACCGGCAACCTCGTTGCGCTGCTTGGACTTGTGCGTACCCTGACGCTGATCGGCCAGGTACTGTTTCACGTCCAGATAGATAGCGTGGTCATTAGCTTCCACGCCGAAAACAGCATCCGAAAGGACAACTTTACGGCCTGTCTCTTTTCCTTGTGTGTTTAATACAGCTAATTCCATGACTATTTCTCAATTGTTAAGTAAGCACCTTTTGCACCCGGAATCGAACCCTTCACCAGAATGAGGTTGTTCTCCGGAATAACTTTCAATACCTTCAGGTTCAGAACCTTCACCTGATCGCCGCCCATACGGCCCGGAAGACGTTTGCCGGGGAATACGCGCGAAGGATAGGACGATGCACCCAGCGAACCTGGTTTACGCTGACGGTTGTGCTGACCGTGGGTCTGACCGCCCACGCCGCCGAAACCGTGACGCTTCACAACGCCCTGAAAGCCTCTACCTTTCGAGATCCCTGTCACATCGACCCAATCCTCCTCCGAGAACATGTCGACGGTCAGCGTGTCACCCAGGTTTACTTCGGGCATCCCCTTGAACTCGGCCATTTTACGTTTGGGGGTCGTGCCGGCTTTCTTGAAGTGACCTAACAAACTGCTGGTGGTGTGCTTTTCACTTTTCTCGTCATAGGCAACCTGAACCGCCTCGTAGGAGTCCTTCTCGACGGTTTTGATTTGCGTAACAACGCACGGACCAGCCTCAATGACAGTGCATGGTATGTTCTTACCCTCGGCACTGTAAACGGAAGTCATTCCGATTTTCTTTCCAATAAGTCCTGACATTTTGTCGAATTACGTGTTTGTTAATATATAAAAGTGATCTTTTCCTTCTTTGGGAATTCTCTGTGCGAAACCGCAAAATTCGGAAGAGTGCTACCGCTCCGGTCACAAGACCGGGCGGCGGCACGATCCGTATGCGATTCCGTCTCTCGAGCGATCAGACTTTGATCTCTACCTCGACTCCCGAAGGAAGCTCCAGTTTCATCAGAGCGTCGATCGTCTTGGGAGTAGACGAATAGATGTCGAGAATCCGTTTGAACGTACAAAGCTGGAACTGCTCACGCGCTTTCTTGTTGACGAACGTCGAACGGTTCACGGTGAAAATCCGCTTGTGCGTCGGAAGGGGCACCGGTCCGCTCACTACGGCTCCCGTGCTCTTCACAGTCTTCACAATCTTCTCAGCCGACTTGTCGACAAGATTGTGGTCGAAAGACTTTAACTTAATTCTAATTTTCTGGTTCATATGTTTTGCTTATTCTAATTCCTTACGTTTACCACTTGCCTTCTCGATAACCTCCTTGGCGATGTTAGCCGGAACTTCCTCGAAGTGAGAGAACTCCATGGAAGAGGTTGCACGGCCCGACGAGATCGTACGCAGTACGGTCACGTAACCGAACATCTCTGCCAGAGGAACCTTGGCCTTCACTACGCGGGCGGTACCTTTCGACTCCATACCCGTTACCTGGCCACGACGTTTGTTCAAGTCGCCGATGATATCACCCATGTACTCTTCAGGGGTTACCACCTCGACGGACATGATAGGCTCCTTGATCACCGAACCTGCCTTGGGGGCTGCGTTGCGGTAACCGTTACGAGCAGCAATTTCGAATGAGAGTTGGTCTGAATCGACCGGGTGGAACGAACCATCCTTCAGGGTAACCTTCATCGAGTCCATCGTATAACCGGCCAATGCACCGTTTGCCATGGCAGAAGCAAAACCCTTCTGTACGGCGGGGATGAACTCCTTCGGGATGTTACCGCCCTTCACCTCATCGATAAACGTAAGACCCATCGGAGCGCCTTCGTCGGCGGGACCGATCTCGAAGATAATATCGGCGAACTTACCACGACCACCCGTCTGCTTCTTGAATACCTCACGGTGCTGAACGGTCTTGGTCAAGGCCTCCTTGTAGTTCACCTGAGGAGCACCCTGGTTGATCTCCACACCGAACTCACGACGCAGACGGTCAACGATGATATCGAGGTGCAACTCACCCATACCGCTGATCACGGTCTGACCGCTGTCCTCATCGGTATGAACGGTAAAGGTAGGATCCTCCTCGGCCAGTTTTGCCAGAGCGATGCCCAGTTTGTCGAGGTCTTTCTGCGTCTTGGGCTCTACGGCCAAACCGATCACAGGCTCCGGGAAGGTCATCTGCTCCAGAACGATCGGTGCGTTCTCGGCGCACAACGTATCACCGGTGCGGATCTCCTTGAAACCGACTGCTGCACAGATGTCACCAGCCTCTACGAACTCCATCGGGTTCTGCTTGTTGGCGTGCATCTGATACAGACGGCTGATACGCTCACGTTTGCCGCTGCGAGAGTTCAATACATACGAACCGGCATCCAGACGACCCGAGTAAGCACGTACGAAGCAGAGACGACCTACGAAGGGGTCGGTTGCGATCTTGAATGCCAAACCGCAGAAAGGCTCATCCACCGAAGCATGGCGAATCTCCTCCTCATCGGTTTTCGGGTTAACACCGTGGATTGCAGGAACGTCCAGCGGAGAGGGCAGGAATGCCATCACACTGTCGAGCAGTTTCTGAACACCCTTGTTGTGGAACGAAGAACCGCACAACATGGGAACCAGTTTCATCTGAATGGTTGCCTTGCGGATCGCTGCGATCAGCTCGTCAGCCTCGATCGAAGCGGGATCCTCGAAGAATTTTTCCAGCAACGCGTCATCGACCGAAGCAACCTCCTCGATCAGCTTGTTACGCCACTCCTCGGCCTCAGCTTTCATCGATTCCGGGATCTCACGGATCTCGAAGTTGTCGCGAACGGTCTTGTCATCGAAGTAGTAGTATGCCTTATTATATATAAGGTCTACGATACCCTCGAATTTATCCTCTGCGCCGATCGGAAGAACGATCGGGAGAGCCGTAGCACCGAAGTGCTCCTTGATCTGGGCGCACACGGCGAAGAAGTCGGCACCCGTGCGGTCCATCTTGTTTACATATCCGATACGGGGGACGTTGTACTTGTCTGCCTGACGCCATACGGTCTCCGACTGGGGCTCCACACCACCTACGGCGCAGAACGTTGCGATAGCACCGTCCAGTACGCGGAGCGAACGCTCCACCTCTACCGTAAAGTCAACGTGTCCCGGGGTGTCGATCAGGTTGATCTGATACTGGTGTCCCTTGTACTGCCAGAAGGCAGTCGTTGCGGCCGAGGTGATCGTGATACCACGCTCCTGCTCCTGAACCATCCAGTCCATCGTGGCACCACCTTCGTGCACCTCGCCAATCTTGTGGGTTTTACCCGTATAGAAAAGAATTCGCTCGGACGTCGTGGTTTTACCGGCATCGATGTGAGCCATGATACCGATATTACGCGTATATTTTAAATCTCTTGCCATCTTCCGTATTAGAATCTAAAGTGTGCAAACGCCTTGTTGGCCTCGGCCATACGGTGCATCTCCTCCTTACGTTTGAAGGCAGCACCCTGCTGGTTGTAAGCATCCACGATCTCGGCAGCGAGTTTTTCAGCCATCGACTTACCGGCGCGCTTACGCGAGTAAAGGACAAGGTTTTTCATGGAAATCGAAATCTTGCGCTCCGGTCTAACCTCCATAGGAACCTGGAAGGTCGCACCACCGATACGTTTCGACTTCACTTCGACTTGGGGTGTGATATTCTCAAGAGCCTGTTTCCAGATTTCCAGCGGAGATTTATCAGCATCCTTCATCTTCTTGCCGACCAGTTCCAGAGAGTCATAGAAAATGGTGTAGGCAATACTCTTCTTTCCATCCAGCATAAGGTTGTTCACGAAACGCGTTACTGCGACATCGCCGAACTTCGGATCTGGAAGTAGAATTCGCTTTCTAGGCTTAGCTTTTCTCATTGTTCTTGCTAAAAATTAATTGTTGCGTAGTCTTGGATTAGTTGTTACTTACCTGCTTTGGGTCGTTTTGCACCGTACTTGGAACGACGCTGACGACGTCCATCCACACCGGCGGAGTCGAGTGCACCGCGAACCAGGTGGTAACGTACACCGGGGAGGTCCTTAACACGACCGCCACGTACCAATACGATAGAGTGCTCCTGCAAGTTGTGACCTTCGCCCGGAATGTAGGCGTTGACCTCCTTGCCGTTCGTCAATCTTACACGTGCCACTTTACGCATAGCCGAGTTAGGCTTCTTGGGGGTCGTCGTATACACACGCGTGCAAACGCCCCGGCGCTGAGGACACGCGGCCAATGCCGGAGACTTACTTTTGTCCTCCAGACTTACTCGGCCGTTTCTTACTAACTGCTGAATAGTAGGCATTTCTTACTGTTTTTGTCCTTTAAAATTGTTCTTAAATTTCAACTTCCATTGTCTAAAATGGACTGCAAAGATAGGCATTTTTTCTGACTTTCCATATATTAGCACAACTTTTTTACCCCGTTTTGCCTTGATTTTCCAGCATTTTACCGCATTTCGGCCTTATTCTCGATTCTTTTTTCTTATAGAAAATCAAAACAAATAATCATTAATTTATATCAAAAATCATAATCAACTGATTATCAAACCGACAAAACAGATAGGAATCGACCCAAAACAGTCACATCATACAGCCGTCGGGGAAGCGGGAGCGAGACGAAGAAAACGCATTGCAGCGAATATTTCACGGCAAAATCCATATTCCGGCACCATTTGATAAAGAGTTGCGATTTTTTCCCTATTTTTGTTCCCTAAACAAAATTACAACAACCGATTATGGAGTACAATTTCAAAGAGATAGAGGCCAAATGGCAACGCCGCTGGAGAGAGGAGGGCACCTACCGTGTCGAGGTCGATCCTTCGCGCCCGAAATTCTACGTACTCGATATGTTCCCCTATCCTTCGGGTGCGGGACTGCACGTAGGACACCCGCTGGGTTACATCGCCTCGGACATCTACTCGCGTTACAAGCGCCAATGCGGATTCAACGTACTGCATCCGATGGGATACGACGCTTTCGGTCTGCCGGCCGAGCAGTACGCCATCCAGACGGGACAACACCCCGCCATCACCACCGAGCAGAACATCGCCCGCTACCGCGAGCAGCTGGACAAGATCGGATTTTCGTTCGACTGGAACCGCGAGATCCGCACGTGCGATCCCGCCTACTATAAATGGACACAGTGGGCCTTCCTGAAGATGTTCGGCCACTACTACGACAACCGCACCAACCGTGCCGAGCCGATCGAGAAGCTGATCGCCCATTTCGAGAAGGAGGGTACGCAGAATCTCGATGCCGCCTCGACCCACACGATGCAGTTCACGGCCGATGAGTGGCGCGCCAAGAGCGAGGAGGAGCGCGAGCAGATCCTGCAGAACTACCGTCTTGCCTTCCGGGCCGATACGATGGTAAACTGGTGCCCGCAGCTGGGAACGGTGCTGGCCAACGACGAAGTGAAGGACGGCCTGTCGGTGCGCGGCGGATTCCCGGTCGAGCAGAAACGGATGAAACAGTGGCTGCTGCGTGTAACGGCCTATGCCCAGCGTATGTTGGACGGACTGGAGCGGCTCGAATGGAGCGACTCGCTGAAGGAGATCCAGCGTAACTGGATCGGCCGTTCGGAGGGAGCCCAGGTATTCTTCGACATCAAGGATTCGGAGCGCAAACTGGAGGTCTTCACCACCCGTCCCGATACCATTTTCGGAGTTACGTTCATGGTGATCGCCCCCGAACATGAATATGTAAGCGAACTCACCACCCCGGAGCAGAAAACTGCCGTCGAGGAGTACATCGCCCAGGCGAAGAAACGCTCCGAGCGCGAGCGCATCGCCGAGACCAAACGGGTCAGCGGCGTAGCGACGGGATCCTATGCAATCAACCCCTTCACGGGCAAGGCCATTCCGATCTATATTTCGGACTATGTGCTGGCCGGCTACGGAACGGGTGCCATCATGGCTGTTCCGGCCCACGACTCGCGCGACTACGCCTTCGCCCGCCACTTCGGACTGGAGATCATCCCCGTAGTCGAGGGCGGCGATCTGGAGAAGGCTTCGTACGATGCCAAATCGGGTTGCATGATCAACTCCGACTTCCTCAACGGACTGGATGTCAAGGAGGCCATCGGACGAATGTTTGCCGAGGTCGAGAAACGCGGACTCGGACGCCGGCTGGTAAACTACCGCCTGCGTGATGCGATCTTCTCGCGCCAGCGTTACTGGGGCGAGCCGATTCCGATCTATTATAAGGGAGAGACGGCCTACCCGCTCTCCGAGAAAGAGCTGCCGCTCGAACTCCCTCCGATCGACAACTTCGGCCCGACGAGCGAGGGCGAGCCGCCCCTGGCCCGCGTACCGGACTGGAAGACCGAAGAGGGCTACCCGCTCGAACTGTCGACCATGCCGGGCTTTGCCGGTTCGTCGGCCTACTTCCTGCGCTACATGGATCCGCACAACGACCAGGCGCTGGTCGATCGCAAGGTCGACGAATACTGGCGCAACGTGGATCTCTACGTGGGCGGTATCGAACACGCAACCGGGCACCTGATGTACTCCCGCTTCTGGAACATGTTCCTCTACGATCTGGGATACGTCTGCGAACCGGAGCCATTCAAGAAACTGGTGAACCAGGGTATGATCCAGGGTCGTTCGAACTTCGTTTACCGCATTGCGGGTACCAACCGTTTCGTATCGCTCGGCCTGAAGGATCAATATCAGACACAGGAGATCCACGTGGATGTGAACATCGTCCACAACGACCTGCTCGACATCGAGGCCTTCCGCAACTGGCGTCCCGAATTCAAGGATGCGGAGTTCGAACTCGAGGATGGGAAATACATCTGCGGCTGGGCGATCGAGAAGATGTCCAAGTCGATGTTCAACGTGGTGAACCCGGACTACATCGTCGACAACTACGGTGCCGATACGCTGCGTATGTACGAGATGTTCCTCGGCCCGCTCGAGCAGTCGAAACCGTGGGATACGAACGGCATCGACGGTGTGCACAAGTTCCTGCGCCGTTTCTGGGCACTCTTCTACAACCGCGACGGACAGTTGCTCCTCACGGACGAGAAGGCAACCGAGAGCGAGCTGAAGACGCTGCACAAGACGATCCGCAAGGTACGCGAGGATATCGAGAACTTCTCGTTCAACACCTCGGTGGCAGCCTTCATGATCTGCCTGAACGAGTTGGGAGGTTGTTCGAAACGCGAGATTCTGGAGCCGCTGACCGTCCTGCTGGCCCCCTTCGCTCCCCACATCACCGAGGAGTTGTGGCACGTATTGGGACACAACGAAACGGTTTGCAGCGCCCCCTACCCCGAGTATGACGAGAAACTGCTCACCGAAAGTGCATTCGAATACCCCATATCGGTGAACGGTAAACTGCGCTTCAAGAAGAAGTACCCGCTCACGCTGACACCGGCCGAGATCCAGGCCGATATCGTCCAGGCGGAGGAGGCACGCAAGTGGCTCGAGGGGAAAACCGCCAAGAAGATCATTGTCGTTCCGGGCAAGATCATCAACATCGTGATCTAACCACAAACCGAGATAGAAGAAAACGAGCCGCAGGATTTCCGACAGCTCGTTTCTTTTTGCCGACTCGATACCCGCGCATCCAAACAAGCCTCCACCTGCAAGCAAAAATATCGGCAGGAATATTTGGTTTATATTATAAACTTATTTATATTTACCAGCAGAAAAAGGAGCAGAGCGGAGAGAGACTTCGTTTTTTTATTCTCCTTTTAGTTTATTTTATAAACCAGTTAAATATTTAGAGTCATGAAAAAGATGATCCTTGCATTTGCCATGCTGCTTGCCGGAACGGGAGTTCCGAGACTTTTTGCGCAAACCGGGAATCCGGTAACTTTCGAGGTGACGAACATCCCTTCCGAGCAGGGGAAAGTACTGCTGACCACGCAGAACGGTGAGTACTACGGGATAGTCGACGTAACGGTCCCGACCACTACGATCCAGTTGGAGGGGATTCCCAACGGGGAGTACACCGTTTACGTATTCCACGATGCCAACAACAACTTCACGCTGGACCGCGACGGGGAGGATATCCCGGTCGAGTATTGCGCCACGCAACAGATCGAGGTAACGGATGCCCGGAAAACATTTCAGATCAAGCTGGAGAACATCCGGGAGCGAATGAACCATTAGTTTATCCCCGTCCCGACAATGAGCCGGAAAATCCTTCGCAAATTCCGCCGCCGTAAAGATACTTCACACACAATAATTTGCGTATATTTGTCTGTGAAGCGTATGATTCCGGGGGTGAATTGAATCTTGCTATCCCTCGCGGGTGATGGGGGCATTGGACCAAAGACTGGGCTCGATACAGCGGATGAGTACGTTAACCCGAAGCAGCGGTATGACACAGGCTATCCAAGGCGTTGAGAATGCACGATGACGGGTTCACCGGCAAACAAGAGTACGTCCGGACGCAAAGACATGCCGCTACGATTTTTTTCGAGCACAGGGCTCGCGAAAGAAGAGATACGAACAACGGACGTGTCGAACCAAAAAGGGAGGTGGCTGCACAGCCACCTCCCGTCCTCTTCTGCCGCCACCCGGAGCTATCCGATGGCAGCTACCCACAGCTCCATCCGCATTTCGTTCTCCGCCTCGGATGCGCTCTCATCGATAGCCCATCCAATCACCTTGCCATCCCGACAGATACGGGAACAGCAACCTTCGTACTCGGAAGCCTCCAATTCCCCTACAAAGAGGCATCCCGAAGAGGCCAGTCCGTCGCGGATCTCAGCCATGGCATCGCAAAAGGTATCCCCGTAGACTCCGGCATCGCCGCAGCCGAACAGGGCCACGCGGCAACCGCTCAAATCGACCTCTTTCAGCCGCGGCAGGAAAACACTCCAGTCATCCTGCAACTCGCCGGCGCCCCAGGTCGAGGAGCCGAGCAGCAACAGATCGTACTCCTTCACCTTTTCGGCAGGAGTATCAGCCACGTTATGAACGTCGGGAGGGGCTATGCCGAGCCTTTCGGCAATCTTTGCAGCCGCCGCTTCGGTCGAACCGGTCGTGCTGCCGAAAAATATTCCAGTCATCACTGTAAAATTTAATCTAAAACTACGACAGCAAAGGAAGACGATTCGAACGCTCTGCACAATCGCCTCTTTTCGGGATTCGAGGGAACACTTCTCCCCACTTCACGCATCACCTGTTCTGGGGAGGAGAGATTCGTACGCACTCATTTTCAGAATTCAGAGCTTTTTCGTATCTTTGCCCGGTGAATAATCCGCACAAGGGTTCCGCAAAAGATGCAACCGCGTGCCTGCATTCGCTTTCACACCAAGAATCTCGATTTTCCACTATGGCAGACAACTCGATCCTCAGCCGGTTAGACGGCCTGAAACTGAAATACGAAGAGATCGGTCAGAAACTGACAGACCCCGAAGTAATCGCCGATGTCAAACAGTTCATCCAGCTCACGAAGGAGTACAAGGAGCTCGAACCGATCATTCACAGTTCGGAGCGTTACCGCACGGCCCTGGCCAACCTGGCCGAAGCCAAAGACGTACTGGTCAATGACAAGGACGAGGAGATGCGCGAAATGGCCCGTGAGGAGATCGCATCGCTCGAGCCCGAAATCGCATCGCTCGAGGAGGAGATCAAACTGCTGCTGATCCCGAAGGACCCGCAGGATGCCAAGAACGCGATCATGGAGATCCGCGGCGGTACGGGTGGCGACGAGGCTGCCATCTTCGCCGGCGACCTGCTGCGTATGTATACCAAGTATATCGAATCAAAAGGGTGGCGTTACGAGATCACCTCTTCCTCCGAAGGTGCAGCCGGCGGATTCAAGGAAGTCGTCATGAAGGTCACGGGAGAGAACGTCTACGGCACACTCAAATATGAATCGGGCGTACACCGCGTACAGCGCGTACCGCAAACCGAGACCCAGGGTCGCGTCCACACCTCGGCCGCTTCGGTAGCCGTGCTGCCCGAAGCCGAGGAGTTCGACGTGGAGATCTCGATGAACGACATCCGCAAGGATATCTTCTGCGCGTCGGGACCGGGCGGACAGTCCGTCAATACGACCTATTCGGCCATCCGTCTGACCCATATCCCGACGGGTATCGTCGTGCAGTGCCAGGATCAGAAGTCCCAGCTCAAGAACTTCGACAAGGCATTCGAGGAGTTGCGTACGCGTGTCTTCAACCTCGAATATTCGAAATATCTCGACGAGATCGCCTCGAAACGTAAGACGATGGTTTCGACCGGAGACCGTTCGGCCAAGATCCGTACCTACAACTATCCGCAGGGACGTATCACCGACCACCGCATCAACTACACGATCTACAACCTGGCAGCCTTCATGGATGGCGACATTCAGGATTGCATCGACCACCTGATCGTAGCGGAGAACGCCGAGCGACTCAAGGAGAGTGAACTGTAAAAAGACGCTTGCAACAGACACAACCGAAACAGGCCATGCGACCTCTTGCATTCGATTTTGACGAGGAGGTTTACGATATCGTCCGGCAGATCCCTGCCGGACGGGTTGTTTCATACGGACAGATAGCCCGGTTGATCGGCCAGCCCAACCAGGCCCGACGCGTTGGAGTTGCCATGAAAAACGCCCCTCCCGAGCGACAACTTCCCTGCCACCGCGTTGTGAACAGCCAGGGTCGCACCGTACCCGGCTGGAGCGAGCAACGCCTTCTGTTGGAGGCTGAAGGGGTTCGATTCTCCCCCGGCGGCCGAGTCGATATGAAGAGCTTCGTGTGGAGAGAGGTATTATAAAGCAGCTCTTCCCAAGGCAATAACCGTCAGGGATTCCCGTTTCCTATAAAAGCGCCGACTCACATGAAGAAAATCACTTTAACAGCCGTATTCGTCTCGCTGTTTGCCCTCTCGCAGGTTTCAGCACAAGCGCCCATCTACCTGGTCAATGGCGAAATCCGCCACGACATCAGCGACATCCGTCCCGACGACATCGAAAAGACCACGATGCTTCCGGTCGACGAGGCGCTGATTGCCCAATATGGCCACGAGGCCTCAAACGGAGTAATTGCCATCACCCTGCGATACGACACGCCGGCCCGTTTTCCCGAAGCGGAGGGGAGTTTCAACCGATACATCGCCAGTCAGATCGAATGGGAAGACCCCCTACCTGTTGCAAGAGTCGTCATACGCTATACGATTACCGAAACCGGAGAGACTCTGCTAACCGATGAACTGGAAGTTACGGACCGCCGTCTGAAGCGTCGCGTAGCCAAGGCCGTAGAGGAGGCCCCTCGCTGGCAGCCGGCCCTGCGCAACGGGGAACCCGTCGCTACCCAAGGGGTTTTACAGGTACAACTTCCGGAAGGGGCTAAACTTCCCCGAGAGCGAGCCATCATCATTCAATAGAGGTTTAACACAATTATACAAAAGCGGCATAGCGACAATGGTCAGCCCTGCCGTTTTTCATCCGAAATACTCGATAAATAAACCAAAAGGAGGAATCCCCGACCCGGTCTTAGGAGGATTGGTGAATTTTATTACCTTTGTCCGCGACACAATTCACCGAAAACCTCTACAAATATGAAAACAAATTCGCTGTCCGCATGGCTCCTGGCCGTACGCCCCTACAGTCTGGGGAATTCGGTCATTCTTGTTCTGGTTGGTTCAGCCATGGCCTTCGCCGACGGAAGATTCCGTCCCGAAACAGCCCTGCTATGCCTTCTGTTTGCCCTGCTGATGCAATGCACGGCCAATCTGGTAAACGACCTCTGCGACTTTCAACGGGGTGCCGACCAGCCCGACCGGCTCGGTCCCGACCGCGCCTTCGCCAAAGGATACATCACCCCCGGTGCGATGAAGGGGGGAATCCTAGCCTTCACGCTTGCCTCCTGCGCCACCGGAATCGGTCTGCTGGCCCTGAGTGGCTGGGACTGGTCGCTCATCGCCGTCGGTGCGGCCTGCGTCATCTTCGCCTACTTCTACACGGCCGGCCCCTGGCCGCTCGCCTATCACGGACTGGGCGACGTGGCCGTCATCCTCTTCTTCGGTGTGATTCCGGTCGGATTCACCTACTACCTACAGACCGGCTTCTGGGGATGGGAGATCACCGTCGTAGCACTAGCGTTGGGACTGGTGATCGACACAATGCTTATGATCAACAATTTCCGCGATCGCGAGGAGGACCGTCGCTGCAACAAACGCACGATCGTCGTCTATCTCGGCGCCGCCTTCGGACGCTGGGGATACCTCCTTTTAGGGGTCGGAGCCGTCGCGCTATGCCTCTCGCTGGCCGCGACCCGTCAATGGGTAGCCGCCCTACTTCCCCTCCCCTATCTCGCATTCCACATCGCCACCTGGCGAAAAATGGTACGTATCGACCACGGCGAGGAGCTGAACATCTGTCTCGGAGAAACAGCCCGCAATATCATGCTCTTTGGCGCGCTACTCTCGATAGGCATCCTGCTCGACCACTGGATCTAAAAGACACAAGAGAGGCCTGCGACTATTTGCAGGCCTCTCTTTTTTTCATCAGGTACCCTTTATCGTACCGTTGCTTTCCGGACAGGAGCCGTCACCAACGATTTCAAAGTGGCATATTCGACCTTGGGGCTCATTAACGACGCATCCGTACGAGAAGCCGGCTTCACCCCCGACATGGAGAAGAGGCTCAAGTTCTCGAACTGCAACGTTCCGGACCAACGTCCCGTGAAGGCGTGCACGGTCGGATAAGCTCCGTCGAAGAACTCGAACTCGAACGTATATACCCCCTCCGAATCAACCGCCACGTCGACCCAGCCATCCATTGCGGGAGCCAACGGCGTTGCCTCACCGGTCCGGGCATCGAGCAACCACGTTCCCTCGGGGTTGTTGTCAAAGTCGAGTGTTCCCGGCATAAACGAACCCTCCTCGTAGGCCATTGTCGGCGTATAGAGTGCCGCAGGCAGCGAGGTCCCGTCACCAGGAGCGGAGAAGAGATCAAACAGCATCACATCACCCGTTTCAGCCTCGACCCGGATCTTCCAGTAATCGGCCCCAACGAAGTAATAGTCTCCGTAATATTCAGCACGAGCCACCGTCGCAGAGGAGAGATCGACGGCATAATCCGACTCCAACTTGGAGATGTTGTCATCGGGATCAACCGTACCCGTATTGTCGGCAATCAGGTCGATCGGCCCCAGATAACTACCCTTGACCGAAACGCCTTCGGCCGTCGTCAGATTGACCGTCACGCGGTAGTCCCAGATCCCCTCCTGGGCGATCTCGACCTGTCCGCCGGCGATCAATCCGTAGAGGGTCGAGCCATCGGCCGAAGCCTTGGCGCAGAAGCTGCCGTCGACATAGAGGTCATAATCCACGCCGGGGGTGAGGGTACCCTGCCCCATATCGGCCGAGACACGGTACGTGCCCGGGAAGAGGATCGGATACTCCGGATCGGGTACCGGCTCGGTATTGAGCTGCAGGGTGAGCAGCACGCCCGGCTCGGTCAGCTTGCCCTGATCGTCAAGCGCCACGTCCGAGAAGTTGAGCACCACGATATCGGCATCGGGGTTGAGCAGTGCATCGCGGTAGTGGTGTCCCAGGCTGGAGGTCAGCTCGACATCGACATTCTCGCGCAGCACATCGTCCGCCTCGACCGGCGGAGTCTGATCCTCGAACTCGAGTTTGCCCCTGTAGTAGAACGTATACTCGACATTCTCCGCACTGGTGAAGGTGGCCTCGATGCGGCACAAATCCCCCTCATAAAGGACGTCGACCGTACCGACTGCAAAATCGATCGAGGTGGTCTGCCCGGAGGCATCACGCATGAGGGCAAAGGTATACTCCATCACGCAGCTCCCCGCACGGGGTTCGATCGACATGGTGTAGCTCCCCTCCTTGATCCGGATATTGCCCGGCTCGGAATACTTCTCGCTGTACAGATCGAGGTAGAGCACCACACCCTCCTTGGCCGGCACGCACATCTGATCCTCGAATACGGTCTCGGTATTGGCCAGAGCCAGGTAGTAGTTGTCCAGCTCACCGCCGAAGAAGAGCGCTGCACCGCAACGGTCCAGCATTCCACTGAAATCGGAGCCGGGATCGGGGTCGGGATTCGGATCATCCCCGTCGTCCGGATCGTCGGGCGTATCCGTGGGGGGCTTCTCGGGCTGGGTCTCCTCCTCGGTGCAGGACCACGAAGCGACGCTTGCCGCAACAAACGTCAGACAAAATAAAAAGTAGAAAATTCGTTTCATAGGCAATGGTTTAATTAGGTGTACTTTATAAATATCCGAAAAAAAATCCGGATTTCCAAATTTTGCCCCGTTCCGCCCAAAACCGGAGCCGCCGGATCCCATCGAGAGCGGAAATTTGCTACCTTTGTCTCATGCAGCAATACGTGACACTATCGCAGCTCCAGAAGATGGTCAAGACGACGCTCAACCAGGCGTTCGCCCTCCCGTTGTGGGTCAGCGCCGAGATCGCCGAGATCAAGGTCAACTACTCGGGACACTGCTACCTGGAGCTGGTCGAGAAGGGGGGCGAGAACGGCGTTCCGCTCTCGCAGGCGAGGGCCGTCATCTGGCGCTCGTTCTATCCCCGCATTGCCGGTTACTTCGAGGCAGAGACCGGACAACGCCTTGCTGCCGGCATCCGCATCCTGGCCAAAGTGACGGTTACCTACCACGAACTGTACGGCTTCTCGCTCAACATCACCGACATCGACCCCGCCTTCACGCTCGGCGACATGGAGCGGCAACGCCAGCTCACGATCGAGCAATTGCAGAAGGACGGAGTCTGGGACATGAACCACGAACTGCGCATGCCCCGCGTCGTGCAACGCATCGCCATCGTATCGAGCCGACAGGCGGCCGGTTACCAGGATTTCTGCAAGGAGATCGGCAAAAGCATCTATGCCTTCCGCCTCACGCTCTTCGATGCCTTCATGCAAGGTGCCGGCGCCGAAGATTCGATCATCGCAGCGCTGGATGCCATCGCCGACCGTATCGACGAGTTCGATGCAGTCGTCCTGATCCGAGGCGGAGGTTCGGCCAGCGATCTGAACTGTTTCAACGCCTACCGGCTCTGCGCCCACATCGCCCAGTTTCCGCTGCCGATTCTGACCGGGATCGGACACGACAAGGATACGAGCGTGGCCGACATGGTGGCGCATACCCCGCTGAAAACGCCGACGGCCGTGGCCGGATGGCTCATCGACCGGATGGCCGAAGTGGACGGATGGCTCGATCTGGCTGCCCTGCAACTGCGCGATGCGACCGTAGCCACATTCCGTCGCGAAGAGCTGCGCCTGCAACAACAGAAAAACGAACTGGGGCACCTCTCTCAAATACTTCTCATGCGCGGCAACGAGACGCTTCGCCGCTATGCGGAGGAGCTCTGCCAATCGAGCCGGGAGCTGTTGCGCAGGGAGACAACCCGCCTTGCATCGGCAGCCGACCTGATCGAGAGCCGCTCGCCGCGACACATACTCAACCTCGGATTCGCCATCGTCCGCCGAAACGGTCAGGCACTCCACTCCGTATCCGAAATCACTTCGGGAGAGAGCCTACAGGTAGATTTGGCCGACGGATCCTTCGAAACGATTGTAAAATAGCAACCCGATATGGCAAAAAAAGAGATTTCCTATACCGAAGCGATGGCCGAGATCGAACGGATCCTCGACCGGTTTCGCCGCGAAGAGATGACCGTGGACGTTTTGACCCAGGAGGTAAAGCGCGCCACCGAACTGATCGCCCTCTGCCGCGAACGGCTGAGCAAAACCGAAGAAGAACTCAAGAAAATTACGGAATAGGATGAAACGATTGATTCGCTGGGTACTCAACCACCTGCCACGCACCTTTCTGCAGCGCATTGCCGGAGGCGTAGTCCCGTTGTTGGGGCTCTTTTACCTGGGGTGCGGTGTCGAATGCCCGATTTGCGGGGCCAAACGGCGCAAGTTTCTCCCCTACGGCTACGTGAAGTCGCGCTCGAACGCCCTCTGTCCGCGTTGTCTCTCGCTCGAACGCCACCGGTTGCTGTGGCTCTACTTCACGCGCGAGACCAACCTGCTGAGTGAGTTCCCGCGCGTGCTGCACATTGCCCCCGAGGTCTGCCTGATGCGTCACCTGAAGGAGCACTACCGCGAACATCCAGGACAATACCTGACTGCCGACCTGGAGAGCCCGCTGGCCGACCTGCACTTCGATATCCAGCAGATCCCGCTCGAAGCGGATTTCGCAGACGTAATCCTCTGCAACCATATTCTCGAGCACGTGGAGGACGACCGGAAAGCCCTTCGCGAACTCTACCGCATCATGCGGCCGGGCGGCTGGGGAATCCTCCTCTCCCCGATCGACTATACGCGCGAAGAGACCTTCGAGGACGACTCGATCACCGATCCGGCCGAACGCACCCGGGTTTTCGGACAATACGACCACCGGCGCATCTACGGACGTGATTATGCCGACCGGCTCCGCAGTGCCGGATTCGAGGTCGCGGATATTGACTTCGCCGCCGCACTGCCGGCCGAAGAGCGCCAACGATACGCCCTGCCCGAAGACCACATCTACGTCGTCTACAAGGTGCGGGAATAATCAGGTCTTCCTCTAAAACAAGCAAACACACATCTTATTACACAACAAAAAAGTCCCCGGCCTCAACGGTCGGGGACTTTGCTTATCTCTTTTGGAAAAGATTACTTGTTCTTCTCGGCAGCCTCAAGAGCATCCTTGAGTTCAGCCAGACCGGCGATGTCGCCCAGCGTGGTTTTCTCAACCGATGCGTTGATCTTCTTCACCGAAGACTTCGTTGCCTCTGCAGCAGCCTTCTTCTCGGCAGCCTGCTCGGCACGCTCGGCACGTTTTGCCTCCTCGAAGATACGAGTGTGCGACAACGTGATACGTTTGGTAGCCTTCGAGAACTCGATCACCTTGAACTGCAGTTTCTCACCTACCGTAGCCGTCGTACCGTCCTCTTTTACGAGCTGGCGTGCGGGAGCAAAGCCCTCGATGTTCTCACCCAGCGATACGATAGCGCCCTTATCGGTCATCTCGGTAATCGTACCCTCGTGGATGCTGTCTACCGGGAACTGGTTCTCGAACTCGTTCCAGGGATTCTCCTCGAGCTGTTTGTGACCCAGGCTGAGACGACGGTTCTCCTTGTCGATCTCAAGAACAACTACGTCGATATCGGCACCTACCTGCGTGAACTCACCCGGATGCTTGATCTTCTTGGTCCAGCTCAGGTCAGAGATGTGGATCAGACCGTCGATACCCTCCTCGATCTCAACGAATACACCGAAGTTGGTGAAGTTGCGAACCTTGGCCGTAGTCTTGGTACCAACAGGGTATTTGGTCTCGATGTCAGCCCAGGGATCCGGTGTCAGCTGTTTGATACCGAGCGACATCTTGCGCTCGTTACGGTCAAGCGTCAGAACGACAGCCTCAACCTCGTCACCCACCTTCAGGAAGTCCTGTGCAGAACGCAGGTGCTGGCTCCAGGACATCTCCGATACGTGGATCAAGCCCTCTACGCCCGGTGCGATCTCAACAAATGCACCGTAGTCGGCCATTACGACAACCTTGCCTTTCACGTGGTCGCCAACCTTCAGGTTGGGATCCAGAGCCTCCCAAGGATGAGGAGCGAGCTGTTTCAGACCCAGAGCGATACGTTTCTTCGACTCGTCGAAGTCGAGGATAACCACGCGGATCTTCTCGTCCAGCGAAACGATCTCCTCGGGGTGGTTTACACGGCCCCAAGACAGGTCGGTGATGTGGATCAGACCGTCCACACCGCCCAGGTCGACGAATACGCCGTACGAGGTGATGTTCTTAACCGTACCCTCAAGGATCTGACCCTTCTCGAGTTTGGACATGATCACCTGTTTCTGAGCCTCAAGTTCGGCCTCGATCAGAGCCTTGTGCGATACCACTACGTTGCGGAACTCCTGGTTGATCTTCACAACCTTGAACTCCATCGTCTTATCTACATATACATCGTAGTCGCGGATGGGTTTCACGTCGATCTGCGAACCCGGCAGGAAGGCCTCGATACCGAATACGTCCACGATCATACCGCCCTTGGTGCGGCACTTGATGTAACCCTTGATGATCTCGTCCTTCTCGAGGGCCTCGTTTACACGATCCCAAGACTTGAGCTGACGTGCCTTCTTGTGCGAAAGTGCCAGCTGGCCGTTCTTGTCCTCGGCAGACTCTACATATACCTCAACCTTGTCGCCTACGGCCAGATCCGGATTGTAACGGAACTCGGAGATCGGAATGATACCCTCGCTCTTGTAGCCGATGTTTACAACGACTTCGCGTTTGTTGATACCGATAACCGTACCCTCAACTACCTCGTTGGCAGCGATGTTCGACAACGTCTTGTCGTAAGCCTCGGTGATTGTCTTTTTATCCTGGTCGTAAACACCCAGGTCGTTCTCAAACGCGTTCCAGTCAAAGTCCTCGTTTGCAACTACTTTTTTTGTTTCTTCCATCTTGGAAAATAAAATGCGATGCAATCGCTCGTTAAATGGTTAATAATAAGTTATTTGCGCACAAATATATCCTGCGCGCGAAGGGCAAAGATACGAATATTTCGGCAAAATGCAAATTTTCACTATTTTTTAACACCCGGAACGTGCTGATTGCCAAAGAAAAGTGCCGGGACACGACATCCCGGCACCAGCACATTCCAATCGGCCTTCGCATCAATCATCCTCGCGGTCGGCCACGATCGACTGCCGCAGCCGGTTGTCGGGTGTAAGCGGATGCCCTCCATTGCCGATATACTCCATCAACACGTCGGGAACGAGCCATTCGGTCGTCTCTCCGTCGGTATACTCCAGTCCCCGATAGTTTTTGAAGACATAATCGCCCATCGCGACCTTGTATTTGCGGCCCGGCTGCAGGGCGGGGAGCGTAACCTCCACGGCATCCTCCCCGTCGGTATGGATCACATAAGGGGTGGTCGAGAAGAGGTCAATCCGGTGCGACTCACCCTTGTTGATCTCATCGTTGAACTTCACGAGAACCATCTGCGCCATCTCGTCGGGAGTCATCCACATCGTACTGATGGACGAGACGAAAGGATCCAGGTCATAGACATCTCCCCGGCGTATCGGCCCCGCAGCGAGGCTGTCGCGCCGCACGCCGCCGAAGTGATAAAACGCCACGTCGCTCGCCGTCTTGCGTTTGATCGCCTGCAGGAAGATATCGGCCACACCGACCTTATTGGCAGTCGCCGTAAGCTCTCCGGCCTGCTCGGCCAACTCCGGTGCATTCCGATACTGTTCCACCATCGCCTGATAGTCGGGATCCGGCGCATAGTCCGAGAGGGGAACAAGCCGATAGGAGATCGAGCGGATCTTATCACCACGCAGCCGCACCTCGGTCACGCCGATCATCCGCAAGTTGCGACCCGTCTGGGTAATCAACACGCCATCAACCACTTCGTTAATCTGTTCATGGCTATGGCCGCCGATTATCAGATCATACTCCGACGCCTCATCGGCCACCTCCCGGTCGTAGGTCGAACCGATATGGGTCAAGGCCACCAGCACCTGACAGCTGTCGCGGAGATACTCATACTCCTCAAGCGTCTCGACGGCATCGGTAAAACGCAGCCCCTCGAAGACGGCATCGTGTCCGTCGGGATGGTTGTTGCTCCCGTAGTTGGTCACCACCCCGACAAATGCAAACTTCACCCCGTTGCTCTCAAGCATCACATAGGGTTTCAAATCGGGGATCGGCGAATTCTCACAGATCATGTTGGCACACACGATCGGGAAGTCGCAATAGGCGATCGCCTCGGCCAGGGTCTGCTGCCCCACGTCGAATTCATGGTTGCCGAGCGTCGCCGCGTCGTATCCGAGACGGTTCATCAGCTCCAACACCGGCCGACGTCCCGGAGCCCGATCCACATAGGCGTTCCCCGTCCAGCGGTCTCCGGCATCGATCAAAATCACCGAAGCCGTATCGCGGCACGCCTCGACAGCCGTCGCCAACTGCGGGAAGTTCTGAATCTGGGCGTGCATATCGTTCGTGGAGAGGATGATCACACTTCGCTCACGAGGTGCACAGCCGAACAGCAGCACGCCGAGCAACAAAAAAGATATAAAGCGGATTTTTTTCATAACAGGCACATACTTTTGCCAAAGTTAAGAATTAATTGTATTTTTACACGATTTTTAAGGGGAGAAAATTATGTCCGACCTGATCCAAGTCATCTGCGACAACCTGGACCGCACGGTAGAGGTGCCGGCCGGGATCACTTTGCAGGAACTTCGGGAGCAACTGCAGATCGAAGGGCCCTACCGTTTTCTGGCTGCCTACGTAAACAACCGCATCAAGGAGTTGAATTTCCGGATCTACACCCCTTCGACCGTACGTTTCATCGACATGACCTCGTTCGAAGGCATCCGGGTTTACCAGCGTACGATCTCCTTCATCCTGCAGAAGGCCGTCCACGACCTTTTCCCGAACAACACGCTCCATATCCGCCACTCGATGGGTGCCAGCGGTTTCTACTGCGAAATATCGGGACTCGACCCGCTACCCGAGCAGCATCTGGAGGCCATCCGGGAACAAATGCAGAAACTGATCGGGCAGGACATTCCGATCCGTTCAGGCAAGATGTTGACCAGCACCGTCCGCAAAATATACGAAGGATTCGGCATGGACGACAAGATCGCCCTGCTCGATTCGCGTCCACGGCTTTACAGCAAGCTCTCGACGCTGGAGCAGCTGCCGGGATACTTCTACGGGGCACTGGCCCCCTCGACAGGCTATACGCCGACCTTCGAACTGCATCCCTATTACAACGGATTTGTTCTTACGCTTCCGTTGCGGACAGCTCCGACCCGCGTACAGCAGAACATCCACCAGGAAAAGATGTTCGACATCTTCCACACCTACCAGTCCTGGGTGAAGATCATGGGTGTTCCGACCGTCGGACAGCTCAACTCGAAAGTGCTGGCGGGCGATGCCAGCGAATTGATCAAGATCGCCGAGGCCTTCCATGAAAATAAGTTGGCACAGATCGCCGCACAGATCGAGCAGGCGAACCGAGAGCGGGGCGTACGGCTGGTTCTGATCTCCGGCCCTTCGTCCAGCGGCAAGACCACCTTTGCCAAACGGTTGGGGGTCCAGCTGCGCATTCTGGGTCTGCAACCTGTGCTGATTTCGCTCGACGACTATTTTGTCGAGCGGACACAAACTCCTCGCGACGAGAACGGAGAGTACGACTACGAGGCACTCGAGGCGATCGACCTGAAACAGTTCAACGATCACCTGCAGCGGCTCGAACGGGGCGAAAGCGTCGAGATCCCCCGCTACGACTTCATCACCGGTACCCGCCAGTGGCATGACAACCCGCTCAAACTGGACGAGAACTCGCTGCTGATCGTCGAGGGAATCCACGGGCTGAATCCCGCACTGACCCCGATCGTCCCCGATTCGCGCAAGTTCAAGATCTACGTCTCGTGTTTCACCTCGGTCGCCCTGGACAACGTATCGAGAATCGCCACCTCGGACAACCGGCTGCTCCGCCGCCTTACGCGCGACTACCGTACCCGCGGCAGCGATGCACTGGCCACCCTGTCACGCTGGGAGAGTGTCCGCCGGGGTGAGGAGAAGCATATCTTCCCCTATCAGGAGAATGCCGACGTGATGTTCAACTCATCGCTCTTCTACGAGATCTCGGTCCTGCGCCGTTTCGCCGAACCGATCCTGCGCGAAGTACCGAACACGATGCCCGAATACGGCGAGGCTCGCCGTATGTTGAAGTTCCTCGACAACTTCATTCCGATCGCACCCGACGAAATACCTCCGACCTCCCTGTTGCGGGAGTTCATCGGAGGAAGCAGTTTCAAATACTAACCGACAACGAAAAACCAGTTCAAATATAAAATCACACAAATCATAATTTCACAAAACTTTCTATGTTTGACAAATTTTCAGACCGCCATATCGGCGTCACCAATCCGAAAGATTTGAAAGAGATGCTCGATGTCATCGGCGTCAAATCTGTCGATGAATTGATCTCTCAGGTAATCCCGCAGTCGATCCGCCTGAAAACTCCGCTGGCGCTGCCGAAAGGAATGAGCGAATATGAGTTCGCCGCCCACATTCAGGCACTCGCAGCCAAGAACCGGACGCTCCGTTCGTTCATCGGTATGGGCTACTATCCCAACTCCACTCCGGCAGCTATCGTACGCAACGTATTCGAGAACCCGGCATGGTACACCTCCTATACCCCCTATCAGGCTGAAATCTCGCAGGGTCGTCTGGAGGCGCTGTTGAACTTCCAGACCGCCATGATCTCACTCACGGGCATGGAGATCGGCAACTGCTCGCTGCTCGACGAGGGTACGGCCGCAGCCGAGGCGATGCTGATGATGTTCGCCCTCCGTTCGCGTGAGGCAGTCAAGGAGGGTCGCAACCAGCTCTTCGTGGACCGCAACATCTTCCCGCAGACGCTCGACGTGCTGATCACCCGCAGCGAACCGTTCGGCATCGAACTGGTAATCGACGACTTCGACTCTTACGAGTTCTCCGGCAAGGAGTTCGGTGCCATGCTGCAGTACCCCGCCGCCAACGGCGAAGTACGCGACTATGCAGCCTTCACCGAGACGGCTCACTCGAAAGGGGTGCTCGTTACGGCCGTTGCCGACCTGCTGTCGCTGGCCCTGCTGAAGGCTCCGGGCGAGTGGGGTGCCGATATCGCAGTCGGTTCTTCGCAACGTCTGGGTACTCCGATGGGCTTCGGCGGTCCGAGCGCAGGTTACATGACCACGCGCGAAGCCTTCAAGCGTAATATGCCGGGCCGTATCATCGGTATCTCGATCGACCGTCTGGGTAACAAGGCCCTGCGTATGGCACTCCAGATGCGTGAGCAGCACATCAAACGCGAGCGTGCAACCTCGAACATCTGTACCGCATCGGCCCTGATGGCCTCGATGGTAGGTTTCTACTGCGTTTACAACGGGCCGGAGGGTCTGCGCCGTGCCGCCAATACGGCTCACTCGGCTGCCGTTACGGTTGCCAAGGCCCTGGAGGCAATGGATTACAAGCTGGCTTCGAAATGCTTCTTCGACACGCTCGAGGTAGAGGCCGAGGCAGCTGTCGTACAGTCGCTGGCTCTCGAGCGCGGCATCAACTTCTTCTATCCGGCAGAGGATCGCGTACGCTTCTCGTTCGACGAGGTAACGACACCGGCCGAGATCGAGGAGGTAATCGCCATCTTCGCCGAGGCCAAGGGCAAGAAGGCCAAGAGCGTCAAACTCTGCGAGGAGACCGTTATTCCGGAGTCGCTGCAGCGTAAATCGGAGTTCCTCGCCGAGCGCGTATTCAACAGCTACCGTTGCGAGAGCGACCTGATGCGTTACATCAAACGCCTCGAGCTGCGCGATATCTCGCTGGCAAACTCGATGATCTCGCTCGGTTCCTGCACCATGAAACTGAACGCCGCTGCCGAGATGCTTCCGCTCTCGCTGGCCGGCTTCCAGAATATCCACCCGTTCGCTCCGGCCGATCAGACCGAGGGTTATCGTGAGTTGATCGAGGGTCTGGAGAAAGACCTGGCTACGATCACCGGCTTTGCAGCCTGCTCGCTCATGCCGAACTCGGGTGCCGCCGGCGAATATTCGGGTCTGATGGTGATCCGTGCATACCACCAGAGCCGCGGCCAGGGTTACCGCAACATCATCCTGATCCCGGCTTCGGCACACGGTACCAACCCTGCATCGGCAGCCATGGCCGGCATGAAGATCGTGACGGTGGCTTGCGACGACAAGGGTAACATCGACGTCGAGGATCTGAAGGCAAAAGCCCAGGAGCACAGCTCGGAGCTGGCCGGTATCATGATCACCTACCCCTCGACGCACGGTGTATTCGAGAGCCGTATCCGTGAGATCGTAGACGCGGTTCACGAGAACGGCGGTCAGGTTTACATGGACGGTGCCAACATGAACGCACAGGTTGGTCTGACCAACCCCGGCTACATCGGTGCCGACGTATGCCACCTGAACCTGCACAAGACCTTTGCAATGCCTCACGGAGGTGGTGGCCCGGGCGTAGGTCCGATCTGCGTAGCGGAGCACCTCAAGAAGTTCCTCCCCTCGCACTCGATCGTTGCAACCGGCGGCGACGAGGGCATCACGGCCGTATCTTCGGCACCGTGGGGTTCGGCCATGCTCTTCCCGATCACCTATGGCTACATCAAGATGCTCGGTGAGGAGGGTCTGCGCCATGCAACCGAAATGGCTATCGTAAACGCCAACTATATGTCGGCTGCTCTCAAATCCGAGTACCGCACCTACTATTCGGGTGAGACGGGTCGTGTAGGCCACGAGATGATCCTCGACCTGACGAACTTCAAGAAGGACTACAACATCGACTGCGGCGATATCGCTCACCGTCTGATGGACTACGGCTTCCACGCACCGACCCTTTCGTTCCCGGTACACGAGACGCTGATGGTCGAGCCGACCGAGAGCGAGCCCAAGGCCGAGATGGATCGCTTCATCGAGACGATGATCCAGATCAAACGCGAGTGCGAAGAGGCTGCCGCTTCGGGCAATGCCGACAACGTGGTGGTCAATGCACCGCACACGGCTCCCGAACTCTGCGGCGAATGGTCGCACCCCTACTCGCGTGAGCAGGCTGCCTTCCCGCTGGCCTGGATCCGCGAGTCGAAGTTCTTCCCCTATGTATCGAAGATCGACAACGGTTACGGAGACCGCAACCTCTGCTGCCGCTGGTCGAAAGATGAGGAGTAATCCGTTTTGATAAAAAGGGGAACGGTCCGTCGAAAGATCGTTCCCCTTTTTATATCCCGTTGCATAGACTATCGCGCCATGCAACACGTTATTATATAACAAAAGAGAGGAGTTCTGCGCTCGAATTGTAAAATCCGAACGAAAATCCTATCTTTGCCGCACGACAAGGCAATTACATTCAGAAACACCATATTATTGAAAAAAAGATGAAAGTAGAACAGAACAAAATGGTGGCAGTCGATTACAAACTGACCGTCGATGGCCAAATCGCAGACCAGTCCCGTCCGGGTTCTCCGCTGGAGTTCATTTTCGGTACGGGCATGCTGCTCCCCAAATTCGAAGAGGCGATCCTGGGCAAAGAGCCCGGTGAAAAAGTATCGTTCACCCTCTCTCCGAAAGACGGCTACGGCGAAGTTGTCGCCGAGGCGATCGTCGATCTACCCAAAAACATATTCATGGTCGATGGTAAGTTGGCCGAGGATATTCTCTTCGTCGGCTCGCAGGTTCCGATGAGCGACGCTCAGGGCAACCGCATGATGGGTATCATCAAGGAGATTGCCGACGAGACCGTTAAAATGGACTTCAACCACCCGATGGCCGGCAAGACCCTGAATTTCGATGTAGAGGTCGTATCGGTTCGCGACGTAACGCCCGAAGACCTGCACACCGGCGGCTGCGGTTGCGGTTGTGAGGGTGGATGCGACGGCGGCTGCGACAGCCACGACGGCGGTTGCGGCGACGGTTGCTGCCATTAATACCCTGCAAAAGGGGAGAAACCTTAAGTGACAAGTGGAAAGCCCCATTCGGAGTTTTCCACTTCTCTTTTTCACCCGAAACGTTCCGAACCCACCATGCTCCACTCGATTCGCCAATATATCGAAGCACTGGAAGACCCCGACGGACTGACCCGCACGCTGAGAGAGATCTCTCTCTGCCGCACGAGTGCGGGCGAACCGGTGCGTGCGGTCGGCAACAGCGCCGTAGTCTTCAAGATCCGCTGCGGCCGAGCTTATCGGATGCTCAAATGCTATACACGCCCGATGGTCCATCTGGATGCGATCTATGGCAGCCGACTGCTGCCGAAAGAGCTCTACATCTGGCAAGCCGACGGATCGGGCGAGTGGTGCGACGTGGTAACGGACGACTGGATCGAAGGGGAGACGCTCCATGACGTGGTGATTCGGGCCGCTCAAGAACGGGACAAGGAATCCATCCGCCAACTGGCCGAACGGTTCGACCACCTTGCACTGGATCTGCTACAGCAAACGTGGGCACACGGCGACCTGAAGCCCGAAAATATCCTGATCGATCCAGAGGGAGAACTTCACCTGATCGATTTCGATGCGATGTTTCTTCCCTCCTTTGCCGGCGAAAAAAGTCCGGAGTTGGGAACGACCGCCTACCAGCATCCGGCCCGTACGGAGGATCTGTTCGACTCTTCGCTCGATGACTATCCGATCGCACTGATCTCCACCGCGCTGCACGCGCTGGTCCTGCAGCCCGACCTGCTGGAGCGTTACGGATGCGGCGACGGGCTGCTGCTCTCGCCCCGCCAGATTGCCCTGCACCGCTCCCCGGCTTACAGCGAATGCCTCGCACTCTTCGAAAAGCGGGGATTGGTTGCCCGCTACCGTATAGCCCGTCTGCTCACTTCGCCACTGCCCTCACTGCCGACACTGAAAGCCCTGCTCGAATATGCCGCAGAGGGAGTAAAGGAGCCGTGTGAAGATTGCGAACTCTTTGTCCGCGACGGATATTGGGGATTCCGTTGTGCGGATTGCGAAGTGATTCCACCCCTCTACAGTGCAGGGTTCGACTTCACGGAAGGGGTAGCCGCCGTACAAACAGGGCGCACGTGGCACTTCATCGACCGGACTGGGAAGGTCGTCATTGACTGCTCGTCATATGAAGCCGTAAAACCCTTCTCCCGCGGACAAGCCGTGGTCATAAAAGAGGGCCGGAGAGTGACAATCGACCGATCCGGGAAGGAACTTCTTCCCGAAGAGTAGCCATTCCCTTTTCCCGCGACAGGAATTTTGCCGGAAAACATACTAATTCAAAGACAAATACCTATCTTTGTAAAAATATAAGCATATACGCAATGTCCCAATACAGAAATATATCGCCACAGGAAATCGCTGCCGTCGAGGCACTCGGCACGTCGGCCGAATCGTGGTCCGATGTGATGGTTTGCGACGATTTTGGCCCCACGCAACTGGTCCAAAGCCGGCTTGAGGGAGCGATCTGGATCGATTCCGGAGCCCGGATTGTCCGTTCGACCGTTCGGAACTACCGCATTGGTGCAGGCTCCCTGATCGAGGGGGTAACGGCACTCGAATGCCGGCAAGAGTCCTCGTTCGGCAATGGGGTCGAGGTGGCGACGATCAACGAGAACGGTGGGCGCAGTGTGCGTATCTGTGACACGCTGACCGCTCAGGTAGCCTATCTTCAGGCCCTCTACGGCCATCGTCCGGAGGCGGTCGCAGCCATCAAACGGATGGTCGGTGAGGAGGCTGCCAAGCGAAACGATACGATCGGCACGATCGGCACCGATGTCCGCATTACGGGGGCACGTCTGATCCGTGAGGTTCGCATCGGGGATCGCGTCACCATCGACGGAGCATCGCTGCTCGAAAACGGTACAATCTGTGCCGGTGCCCACATCGGATGCGACGTTCAGGCCCATGATTTCATCGTGGCCGAAGATGCCCACATCGACGGAGGTGCCCTGCTGGAGCGCTGTTTCGTCGGAGAGTGCTGTCACATCGGGAAGCACTTCTCGGCCGTCGATTCCCTCTTTTTTGCCAACTGCCACTGCGAGAACGGCGAGGCCGTTTCGATCTTCGCAGGACCCTATACGGTTTCCCACCACAAAGCCTCGCTGCTCATTGCCGGCATGTTCTCGTTCTTCAATGCCGGCAGCGCAGCCAACCAGAGCAACCACCTCTTCAAGAGCGGCCCGGTACACCAGGCCATCCACTTGAGAGGGTGTAAGTTCGGCAGCGGCACCTACATCATGGCTCCGGCTGCCGAGGGTGCCTTCACGCTGGTGCTGGGACGCCACTCCAAACACCACGACACAACAATGTTCCCCTACTCATACCTAGTCGAGCAGGAGGGACGTTCGGCCCTGATGCCGGGTGCCAACCTGATAAGCTACGGCACGGTACGCGACATCGAGAAATGGCCCGCCCGCGACCGGCGCACGATCAAGCGCGACCGGATCAACTTCGAGGAGGAGAACCCCTACCTCACCGGGGCGATGATCGACGCGGTCAATACACTCAACGAATTGGCAGAGGCCAATCCGCAGGCGGATAGCTACGTACACAATCAGGCCGTCATCAAGGCCGTGCAGATGCGACGGGGGCTCAAACTCTATAACAAGGCGATCGTCGCCTCGCTCGGGGCAATGCTCGCACGTACAGATCAGGGAACAGCCGAAGGGAGAGGACGCTGGAGCGATCTGGCAGGTCAATACGCACCCCGCAGCATCGTCCGGAAGATTCTGGACGGAGTCGAATCGGGTGCAATCGACTCACTTGAAGCCATCGACCGCGAGTTCACATGTGTCGCTGAACAATACGACCGTTATGCCCGCGGTTGGGCAGAGGCACTGCTCGCCGAACTGTTGGGACACACCCCCTCGCCGGAGGAGATCGCCGAGGCCATCGCCGCCGGTGAGCGTACCCGCGCCGAACTCCGCAAATCGGCCGAAGATGACAAGACCCGCGACTTTTCGGAACAGATGTCAATCGGCTACGGAATCGAAGCCGACACACCCGAGGAGCGCCAAAAGGACTACCACATCGTAAGAGGAATTCAATAATGTATACGCAAAGCATCACACGGACACACCGAACGGCCTTCATTCTGGCCATTGACCAATCGGGGTCGATGGCCGAGCGACTGCTGTTCCGGGGACGGGAGACCACGAAGGCTGCAGCCGTCGCCGAAGTGACGAACCGGCTGTTGTTCGAACTGATCGAACGGGCCCGGCGCAGCGAGCAGGTGCGCGACTATTACGACATCGCCGTACTCGGCTATTCGGGCGACGGAATCGTCTCCATGCTCGATGATCCGCAAACGCTGGTTCCCGTATCGCGGCTGGCCGAGATGCCGGTCGAATACACCGAAACGGTTGTCGAACGCCGCATGCCGGGCGGAGAGCCGACCCTGCGCAAAATCACCATGCCTGCATGGGTCGCGCCGAAGGCCGCCGGAGCCACTCCGATGTACGAGACGCTGCTCGAGATCCGTGATCTGGCAAGATGCTGGTGCGACAATCCGGCCAACGCGGAGAGTTTCCCGCCGATGGTCTTCAACATCACCGACGGCGAATCGTCGGACTGTGACGAAAGAGAGCTCATCGAACTCAGCGAAAAGATCCGCTCGATCGCAACGAAGGAGGGGAAGGTTTTGCTGATCAACATCCATATCGCTACCGCGGCCGACACCCGGGCGCTCATCTTCCCGACCGAAGAGGAGCTCGGTTACGGGAACCGCTATGCACGGCTGCTCTACGACTGCTCGAGCCCGATGCCCGATCAGTTCACCGAAGCGATCCGGCAGGTGCGGGGCGACCATGCCGAGCCGCCGTTCCGGGGCATGAGTTACAACACCTCCATTTCGGAGCTGATCGCCATCCTCAACATCGGATCGATCAGTATCAAATTACAGTAGTGCAATGAACATACCCACCCTGTATCACTTCACCGAGGCCCTCGAGGCTCCCGACCTGTTGCTGGCAACGCTCCGCGACTGCCAGCCCCGCCGCACCGCGACGGGCGGGATCGCCATGAGCCGCACGAGCCGCTTTGCCGAGGTCGAAATCCGGTGGAATGGGGCCCGATACCTGCTCTGCTTCCCGCTCTCGGGGGCAGCCATCTTTTCGGTGGAGCAAACGGCCGCAAAACTCAAATACCTGCAGACGGAACTGCTCACAGACTATCTTCTGCTGCGGGACGAGATGATCTTCACGGACGATGAAGGCCAGCCCCATCACTGCGATCTGATCCTCCACCGGCTTCCCGACGGAGAGCCGCTCAACAAGTGTGTCTGGCAATACGATGCCGAAACGCTGCTGCGGAGAGTCGATGAACTGGAGCAGGGATTGCTGCAACTCGACTTTCACCACAACAACCTGAAAGCGGAGAACCTCATCGTCACCCCGCAGGGACGGCTGATTCCCATTCGTTACCACTTTGCCCGATTCGGATCGGGCAGCGATGCGGAGCAGTTCGAGGCGCTGCGCCGCCTCATCCGCGAAGAGGCCTCGGCAGGAATGGAGCTGCACGAGCCAACGGCACCCGCATACCGCACCCGGCCGGAATTCACGGGACACCTCTTTGTCGGCGAGATGTCCGACATGCTGATCCGGGTTGAGGACGAGGCCGGATACGGCTACGTGGATACGAGCAATCGCACGGTCATCGCCCCGCAGTTCATCTGGGCAGCCGACTTCCGCGAGGGACGCGCCGAGGTACAGACGGCCGAAGGCATGGGTTTGATCGACAAGCAGGGACGCTACGTAATCGAACCCCGCTACGAGATTGTGGATTTCAACCCCTATACGGGATGTACCCGTCTGCGTCGGGAGGGTCTCTGGGCGCTGGCCGACTACAACGGCCGGATCGCCACCGAGTTCACACCCCGCTACATCGAAGAGGATGAATATATCGAAGTTTAACCAAAACCATATAAAAGACCAAAATCGAAAAACATGGAAAAGATAAAATGCTTGATCATCGGCAGCGGCCCTGCGGGCTTCACGGCTGCCATCTATGCGTCGCGTGCCAATCTGGCTCCGGTTCTGTATGAGGGAATCACCCCGGGCGGCCAGCTGACCACCACGACCGAAATCGAGAACTTTCCGGGCTATCCCGAAGGGGTGGACGGTCCGAAGATGATGGACGACCTGCGCCGTCAGGCACAGCGTTTCGGCACAGACGTTCGCTCCGGCATGATTACGAGCGTAGACCTTTCGCACCGTCCGTTCGTCGTGACGGTAAACGGCGAGCAGCAGATCGAGGCCGAGTCGCTGATCGTCTCCACGGGCGCAACGGCCAAATACCTCGGTCTCCCCTCCGAGGAGAAGTTCAAGGGAATGGGTGTAAGCGCCTGCGCAACCTGCGACGGCTTCTTCTACCGCAAGAAGGATGTAGCGGTAGTGGGCGGCGGTGATACGGCCTGCGAGGAGGCAACCTATCTGGCAACGCTCTGCCGTCAGGTCTATCTGATTGTCCGCAAGCCCTATCTGCGTGCTTCGAAGGCGATGCAGGAGCGCGTGATGAACACGCCCAACATCAAGGTTCTCTTCGAGCACAACACGGCCGAGATCCTCGGCGACGAGTCGGGTGTTACGGGAGCCCTGCTGCGTAACGGCCAGGGCGAGCAGACCAAGATCGACATCGCAGGTATCTTCATGGCCATCGGACACCACCCCAACACGGAGATCTTTGCCGGACAGCTCGAACTCGACGGCGAAGGCTACATCAAGACCGTACCGGGCACCTCGAAGACCAGTGTCGAGGGTGTATTTGCAGCCGGCGACGTGAAGGACCCCTCCTACCGTCAGGCCATCGTAGCCGCCGGATCGGGATGTATCGCCGCCATGGACTGCGAGCGTTTCCTTTCGAGCACGTCACACTAAGAGTACACATTCGGGCTGGACGGCTTTTGGCCACACCCGAAAAACAACAGTTCGACCACAGCCGGATCCCCTGCAAAGGGGGATACCGGCTGTCGGTTGAATGACAAACCTTTGTAAAAGATGAGTTTCAGCGTAACCATACTGGGATCCGCCTCGGCCAAGCCCACCCCCAACCGTCACCCTTCGGCACAGATCGTCAATGTGAACGAGCAATACTTTCTGGTCGATGCCGGCGAAGGGGTGCAGCAGCAAATGTTCCGCTACGGGATCAATCCCCTGAAGATACGGGCCGTATTCATCTCCCATCTGCACGGGGATCACGTCTACGGACTCTTCCCGCTCATCTCCACTCTCGCCCTCTACGGCAAAAAGACTCCGCTGCCGATCTTCGGCCCCGCCCCGCTGGGCGAAATGCTTGAAAACCACCTCCGCTACTTCGATCCGGAGCTGCCCTATGCCATCGAATGGCAACCCGTCGATACGACCCGGCACGCCCTGCTGCTGGAGAATCGGACACTGGAGGTATGGAGCGTACCGCTGCGGCATCGGGTCCCCACATCGGGTTTTCTCTTCCGGGAGAAGGAGCCGCCACTGAATGTCCGCAAGGAGAAGATCGAGGAGTATGGACTCTCGATCGCCCAGATCACGGCAGCCAAACGGGGCGAAGACGTTTCCCTTGCCGACGGACAGCTGATCCCCAACATGGGACTCACCTACCGGCCCTATGCCCCGCGTGCCTACGCCTATCTCTCCGACACGAGCTACTCGCCCAAGGCGGCCCGGCTCGTCGAGGGTGTCGATCTGCTCTACCATGAGGCCACCTATGCCCATCTGGAGCGCAAGATCGCCCGCGAGCGAGGGCACTCGACGGCCATCGAGGCGGCACGGGTTGCCATGAATGCCCAGGTCGGGAGACTCGTCATCGGCCACTACTCGTCCCGCTACAAGGATGAAGAGGTATTGGTAAACGAGGCCCGCACACTCTTTGCGGAGAGCTATCCTGCCACCGAGGGCAAGACATTCACCATCGAAGCCCGCAAAACACTATGACCAAAGCCGAGATACAACTGATCCGCTCGCTGGCGGACAAACGCAACCGCACCGAAACGGGGCTCTTCGTAGCCGAAGGACACAAACTGATCGGGGAGCTGCTGAGCTCCACCTTCACCGTTCGCAAGATCTTCTCGCTGGAGGGGGTGTTCGAAGGGGAGAAGGTCGAAATACTCTCCCCGAAAGAGATGGAACGCATCTCCCACCTGAAGAGTCCGTCCGACTCGCTGGCGCTGGTAGAGATCCCGCAGGAGCATTTCCGCCCGGAGAGCCTCACCTCGCAGCTGACCCTGGCCCTGGACGAGGTGCAGAACCCGGGCAATCTGGGAACCATCATCCGGCTGGCCGACTGGTTCGGCATCACGCAGATCGTATGCTCGCCCACGACCGCCGACTGCTTCAACCCCAAGGTCGTGCAGGCGACCATGGGGGCAATCCTGCGGGTCAAGGTCCACTACACGGATCTTGCTCCCCTGCTGGCCCAAGCCAGGACGCACGACGTGCCCGTGTACGGCACCTTCCTCGAAGGAGAAAACCTCTACTCGGCCGAACTTTCGACTCGTGGAGGAATTATCCTGATGGGCAACGAGGGACAAGGCATCTCGGAGGCTGTCGCCCGACAGGTTTCGCACAAGCTCTTCATCCCGCCCTATCCGGCCGGCCGTACGGGTTCCGAGTCACTCAACGTCGCCATCGCAACGGCCATTGTCTGCGCCGAATTCCGTCGTCGCGCCACCTGCCGATAAACCGGCCCCAAAAAGAGAAAAAGATCCGCTTCCGACTATTCGGGAACGGATTTTATCTTTTACCCGAAATCTCACAAGAAAGGAATTCACCGCCTTAATTGTCGCTTTCACCCACATATTCGGCCATATTTTTGATAAAAAAAAGCGGAACACGGGGAAAATATCCTATATTTGTAAATTGAAACAGAGCGTTTTCGAGCGAATCCGAACGAGCGTAAAATCTCGGTGAGCAGCGAAAACGGGATAGAAGAGCAGCAAGCAAATTATGTCAGATAATAAACTCAAAATAGGCATTACGCAGGGAGACCCAAACGGAATCGGATGGGAGGTCATTCTGAAGACCCTCGCAGATTCCCGTATGGCCGAATTCTGCACGCCAATTATCTACGGTTCACAAAAAGCAGCCGAATTCTACCAGAAAACGATCCCCGATCTGGGAAATATCAACCTGAATGTCGTTGCATCCGCCCGGGAAGCCCGCCGCGGGAAGATCAATATCGTATTGTGCGACGACGATGTAAAGATCGAGCCGGGTGTAGCAACCCCCGAGGCAGGTCGCGCAGCAGCCGATGCCCTGCGTCTGGCCATTGCTGATCTGAAAGAGGATGCAATCGATGCCCTCGTTACAGCCCCGATCGACAAGGAGTCGATCCAGGCCGACGATTTCCAATATACGGGACACACCGAATTCCTGGCTGCCGAATTGGACGGGGAACCGCTGATGATGATGTGCAGCGACCTGCTGCGCGTAGGACTCGTCACGATTCACATCCCCGTTACCGAGGTGAGCCACGAGATGACCAAAAACCGGATCGTCGAGCGTCTCGAACAGATGCGCAAGTCTCTGAAGGAGGACTTCGCTGTCGTCGAGCCGAAAATCGCGGTGCTCTCGCTCAACCCCCATGCCGGAGACGGCGGCCTGCTCGGATCGGAAGAAGAGCATATCATCCGCCCCGCCATCAACGAGGCTTACGAGCGTGGTATCCTGGCTTTCGGCCCCTTCTCGGCCGACGGGTTCTTCGCTACGGGACACTACAGCCACTACGATGCCGTACTGGCCATGTATCACGACCAGGGTCTGGCTCCCTTCAAGACCCTCTCGCCCGACGGAGTGAACTTCACGGCCTGCCTGAGCAAAGTCCGCACCTCGCCCGACCACGGCGTGGCTTTCGACATTGCCGGTCAGGGCAAAGCCGACCCGCAGTCGATGCGCAACGCCCTCTTCATGGCAATCGACATCGTACGCAACCGCCGCGCCTGGGCCGAATGGACACGCAACCCGCTGCCCCACATAGAACGGGAGAAGGGCGGACGCGACATCTCGGTCAAGGACCTTCCCGATACGGAGAAAGAGGCCTAACCCCAAACGACAGAAAAAGATGAAAAAAGAGACCCATCTGGCCATTCAGTGGACGACGCTCATCATCGCCGCCATCGGTACGGGAATCGCCCTCTACAAGGTCTTCTCGGATGAGACGAGCCAATACAACTATTGGTTGTTCATTCTTCTGTTCGTACTGATCGGACTGAGGAGCCTGTTCCGCATCATTGCTTTCTCCCGAAAAAACGAGCGGGAAAGCCAACAAAGAAAAAGATAACAGGGTGCCCGAAGCGTATTCCGTCTCGTAATTGTGGAAGCGCAGACCGGTCCCGCAACATAAAACATACACGATATGATTAAAATTACCTTCCCCGACGGCAATATCAAGGAGTTTGCCAAGGGAACTACGGCTTACCAGATCGCCGAGAGCATCAGTCCTCGTTTAGCTGCGGACTCTCTGGCTGCATCGGTAAACGGCACGACCGTCGACCTGAATCGTGCCATCGACGAGGATGCTTCCATCAAATTCTACAAATGGGAGGACGCAGAAGGTAAACATGCCTTCTGGCACACCTCGTCGCACCTGCTGGCCGAAGCACTCGAAGCGCTTTATCCGGGCATCAAGTTCGGTATCGGCCCTGCTATCGAAAACGGCTTCTACTACGACGTAGACTGTCCGGTTCCCATCACCGAGGCAGACCTGCCCAAGATCGAGCAGAAGATGATCGAGCTGGCCAAGGGCAAGGAGGAGCTCGTCCGCACCGAAGTATCAAAAGCGGATGCACTGAAGAACTTTACGGAAAAAGGCGATCCCTACAAGGTTGAGTTGATCCGCGACCTGGAGGATGGAACGATCTCGTTCTACACCAACGGTGCCTTCACGGACCTCTGCCGCGGACCGCACCTTCCCAATACGGCCCCGATCAAGGCCATCAAGCTGACCTCGGTGGCGGGAGCCTACTGGCGCGGAGACGAGAAGAACAAGATGCTGACCCGCATCTACGGTATCTCGTTCCCCAAGAAGTCGATGCTCGACGAATACCTGGTCATGCTCGAAGAGGCCAAGAAACGCGACCACCGCAAGTTGGGCAAGGAGCTCGAACTCTTCTTCTTCTCGCAGCGTGTCGGCCAGGGACTTCCCCTCTGGCTGCCCAAAGGAGCCGCCCTGCGCGACCGTCTGGAGCAGTTCCTGCGTGGCGTTCAGAAGGCCTACGGATACCAGCAGGTAATCACCCCGCACATCGGTAACAAGGATCTCTACATCACTTCGGGACACTATGCCAAATACGGCAAGGACTCGTTCCAGCCGATCCACACCCCGATTGAAGGCGAGGAGTACCTGCTCAAACCGATGAACTGCCCGCACCACTGCGAAATCTACCGTTCGAAACCCCGTTCGTACAAGGATCTGCCCGTACGTCTGGCCGAGTTCGGTACGGTATACCGCTACGAGCAGTCGGGTGAGCTGCACGGCTTGACCCGTGTACGCGGATTCACGCAGGACGATGCCCACCTGTTCGTTCGTCCCGACCAGTTGCTCGAGGAGTTCGAGAAGGTGATCGACATCGTACTCTACATCTTCAAGACGCTGAAGTTCGACAACTATACGGCGCAGATCTCGCTGCGCGACCCCAACAACCGCGAGAAATACATCGGTTCGGACGAGAACTGGGAGAAGGCCGAAAGCGCCATCATCCAGGCCGTCAAGGAGAAGGGGCTCAACGCCGTGATCGAATACGGCGAAGCGGCCTTCTACGGTCCGAAGCTCGACTTCATGGTCAAGGATGCAATCGGCCGCAAATGGCAGCTGGGCACCATCCAGGTGGACTACAACCTGCCCGAGCGTTTCGACCTGACCTACAAGGGTGCTGACGACAAGCTGCACCGCCCGATCATGATCCACCGTGCGCCGTTCGGTTCGATGGAGCGTTTCGTTGCCGTACTGCTCGAGCACACGGCCGGCAAATTCCCGCTCTGGCTCTCGCCCGATCAGGTAGTCGTACTGCCGATCTCGGAGAAGTTCAACAGCTATGCCGAGAAGGTATGCGAATTCCTCAACGCGCACGATGTCCGCACGCAGATCGACGACCGTAACGAGAAGATCGGCCGCAAGATCCGCGACAACGAGCTCAAACGTATCCCCTACCTGCTGATCGTCGGCGAGAAAGAGGAGGCAGACGGTCTGGTATCGGTACGTGCACAGGGCGAAGGCGACAAGGGACAGATGAGCCTCGAGGCATTCAAGGACTACATCCTCGACCTCGTTCGCCAGGAGACCGAAGCCAACAAAATGAACACAACCAAATAAAAGTTTAACTAATCATCATCAGGAGGACAAAGCTATAGCAACACCACCCCGTCCATTCCAGCCGAGACCGATGAACTCGGGGAATAATCAACAGAAACCGAAACCGGGTTTCCAGCCGAAAAAACCGGAAAATCCGCATCGCATCAACGAAGAGATCACGGCACCCGAGGTGCGTGTGGTCGGCGACAACATTGAAAAGCCGGTCGTACTCCCCATCCGCGAGGCGCTCAAGCTCGCCGATGAAATGGAATTGGATCTGATTGAGATTTCGCCCAAGGCAGAACCGCCTGTCTGCCGCATCGCCGATTACCAGAAATTCCTTTACCAGCAGAAGAAGAAGGCGAAGGAGTTGAAGGCCAACCAGACGAAAGTGGTGATCAAGGAGATTCGCTTCGGACCGCAAACCGACGACCACGACTACAATTTCAAGCTGAAACATGCGGAGAACTTCCTCAAGGAGGGGGCCAAGGTCAAGGCCTACGTCTTCTTCCGGGGCCGCTCGATCGTCTTCAAGGAGCAGGGCGAGATTCTGCTGCTGCGCTTTGCAACCGATCTGGAGAGCCTTGCCAAAGTGGAGTCGATGCCTCGTCTGGAGGGCAAAAAGATGAACATGATCCTCGCGCCCAAATCCAAGAAATAGCGAGCGGAAAGAGTCTTATACACAGTAACAACACCCGGAATCACAAGCAATTCCGGGTGTTGTTTTTTCCCACACGAAGAAGTCCACAGAAAATAAAGGAGGGCCTGCATGACCGCAGGCCCTCTCTTTTCTCAGTTTTTGACTAATTTTCCGATTCAACCTCCGGGATACAATAGAGGGAATCCGTATAGACCTTGCCGTCAGTGGTCGTCAAGGTGACCGTCAGCGTATGTTCCCTCTCCAGGGTCGGAGCTCGCATAAAGCGAATGGTAAAGTAAGAGTCAGAAACAATCGCCATATCTTCTGCTGACAACTCCGAGGCAAGTTTTTTATGACAGACCTCAACCGGCCCCGTGTACCCATTGCGAATGTACTCTGCATAAGACGACATTTCGACCTGCATAATATCATCCAACAAGCTCCAAGCCGGATGCTCCGTATCCCAATCTGCATTACTGGTTATATGCAACGAACCGAAATCATAGGCAAAAGCAACCGGTTGTTTATAAAAAACCGGATCCTCATTGATCCACTGGTTGTACGAAACATCTCCGTTGCGAGAAGCCAAGCGCTCGAACTCCACCGGATCGGTCTGCGGGGAGATATACTCCTCAGCACCCATATAAAAATGAGTGATTTCAGGCTCCTCCTCTGGTCTCAAAAACGCCGTATACAAACTCAACTCACCAGTCCGATACCCCTGGATATAATTCTGATGGAAACTGAGAAGCTCTCGGGTTCGATCACATGAACATACACAGCCAAGAAGCAGAGTCAAAAACAGACAGATGAAAAAACGTCTCATAATAAACAAATTATAGCATCAACAAAATAATCAAGGACAATATGTGTAAGTGATAATAAGATCCATATCATAATATACATCAGAAGTTGTACTCACCGGGTCCTTTCTCTCTTCTTCATCTTT
>MHCFR05601__coassemble_670_pt1 | contig 64542 bp, 52 predicted proteins | sample MHCFR05601__metabat2_high_PE_060 | metagenome-assembled genome bin MHCFR05601
GGACATCAATAGAATGTGATCTAGAACTCCAATAAAAAAGATTGATAAGCCAACGGGATCCAACCCATATATTAAACGGAGCCAAATCGACTAGTATAATCAAAAGACTTAAAACAACGAATAAAACCTTATATATTCTTAATCGCCGTATAGCCTTACCATAATCCGTCACCTTAATCTGAAATTGTCGCTGCTTACTATCATCTATAATGAACACAAAACCAATTAACTGACTTATATATGCAGAGAGACAACAAAAGAACATTCCCCATTCGAGAATTTCATAGAAAGAAAAAAAGAGAATGGAGAAAAAAATCAATGCAATAAGCCACCACAAATTTGATAGTTTAGGAACGCTAATAGTTGTGGTTAACTCTTGTGTATTCATAGCTATTTCAATTTCAATCTTGAATCATGGGCAAACTACTTCACCCGATATTCGATCCGCATCGTAATGCGAGCCTTCTTCTGGCGGCTGGAGGTGTTGAACGATCCGCCGGCCGAGAACTCCTCGTTGGTATTGGCTCCCGTAATCTGGAAGACGCCCATCCGCGCCGATGCGACACGTCCGATCTTCGCTCCGGCATTCGCAGCGATCTTCTCGGCACGGGCACGGGCATCGGCCGAAGCCTTCTCGATCAGAGACAACTTCACATCATCGAGCTTGGTATAGTAATAATCCGGCTGACGGGCCTCGATCGAGACACCCTGCGCAATCAGCGAGGAGATCTCACGCGAGATATTCTCAACGGCATCCACATCATTCGACTCGATGGTAAATGACTGCGAGAGTTGGTAGCCCGTAAAACGCTGGCCGACCCAGTTTCCCGCACTGTTATAAACCGATTCGTACTGCTTGTTCACATTAACGAACTGGAAGACGACCGACTCCGGAGCAATGCCTTTCGAAGTAATATAGTCGTAAACCTTCTTCTTGCTGGCCTCAATCTGAGCATATCCCGATTCGACATTGCTCGATTCGGCCGTAATATAGCCGTTCCAAACGATCAGGTCCGAGGTAAATTCCGTCTCGCCCAATCCCGTTACGACAATGGTCTCCTGCGCATGATACTTGTACATATAGGCTCTCGCAAGAAGCCACGCACTGGCAATGATTGCCACGCCGATAATGATATACTTCCAATACGCTTTCATAACCGAAAAATTTTTATCGTGTTAAACAACTATACATTGAACAGGAAGTGCATGATATCGCCATCTTGCACGACGTACTCTTTTCCTTCGATTCCGATCTTACCCTGATCGCGGCACGCCTTCTCGGAACCGAGCGAAACGTAGTCGTCATACTTGATCACCTCGGCCCGGATAAAGCCCTTTTCGAAATCGGTGTGGATAATACCTGCCGTCTGGGGAGCTTTCATGCCCCGGCGAAAAGTCCAGGCACGCGTCTCATCGGCTCCGGTGGTAAAGAAGGTCTGCAGGTCGAGCAGTCGGTAAGCCGCCTTGATCAGTCGTGCCACACCCGACTCCTTCAGGCCGATCTCCTCAAGGAACATCTGCCGCTCCTCGTACTCCTCCAACTCGGCGATATCGGCCTCGGTAGCCGCCGCCACGATCAACATCTCGGCGTGTTCGTCGGCAATGGCCGCCTCAACGGCACGCGTATATTCATTGCCCGAAACGGCACTCTTCTCGTCCACGTTGCAAACATAAAGCACCGGTTTGTCCGTCAGCAGATTCAGGTCGGCCACCAGTTTGCGGTCCTCCTTCTCGAGCTCGACCGTACGGGCGCTCAACCCCTGCTCCAGCACCGACTTGTACTGCAACAGAATCTCCACAGCCCGTTTTGCCTGCTTGTCGCCGCCTACGGCTGCCTGTTTCTGGATCTTACCCAGTCGGTTCTCGACCGTCTCAAGATCCTTGAGCTGCAACTCGGTATCGATGATCCCCTTGTCGCGTACCGGGTCGATCGAGCCGTCCACGTGGGTGATATTGTCATTCTGGAAACAACGCAACACGTGAATGATCGCATTCGTATTGCGAATATTCGCCAGGAACTTGTTTCCCAGACCCTCGCCCTTCGAGGCTCCCTTGACCAGACCGGCAATATCGACAATCTCAATGGTCGTCGGTACGACCCGCTTCGGGTTATCGATCTCGGCCAGACGAATCAGGCGCTCATCCGGCACCGTAATAACCCCCACATTGGGTTCGATCGTACAGAAAGGGAAATTGGCTGCCTGTGCCTTGGCGTTCGACAGGCAGTTGAAAAGAGTGGACTTGCCCACATTGGGCAGACCCACGATACCGCATTGTAATGCCATTGAATATCTCTTGTTTTTAAATTATCCGTTCGATCGTCGTACACTCCTGTCACACAGCGTTATACGACTACAAAACGACAACAAGGCGACCCCGTTCAAACCGACCGGGCCACTTCCTGTCGTCAGCCTTTTCCGCAAAGGTAGTAAATTCCCGCTTAGTTTCTCTCGCTCCGGCAGTTCCGATGCAATTTTTACCGGGATATTACATCCGGACTCTCTCCAACAAAAAAAGAGCCGGAAGCTCTCGATCCTTCCGGTTGCTTTTTTAAGAAATCCCGTCTATCGCGGTATGGTATAGGAACAGAGCGGATAGCTCTCCCGTTTGAGGAACTCCTCCGAAACGACAATCCGGATCGCCCGCGGCAATACGCTGAACTCTACCGGGGTCTCACCGAGCAGCTCACCATCCAGTTCAACCGATATTTCAGGCGATGATTCGATCCGAATCTTACTACCCCGCTCCTGCAGGATGTGTCGGATTCGGTAAATGCCTCCGTTGAACAGATAGCGTATCCGGAAAAGGATGTGCCAGAAGTGCACCGGACGAATGAGCGATACATCGAAAAGTCCGTCGTCAGGCACCGCCTGAGGCAACTGCTGGACACCTCCGCCGTTATACTTGCAGATACCGATCGCAATGCTCATCAGGAGGTTGTTATACACCAGCCGGTCGTCGATCCAGAGTTTGACTCCCGTCGATTTGTAACGGAAAAACGTACGGACCACACTCCACCGGTAGTACCACTTGCTGCCATGCCCCTGCTTTTTCTTCATGTGGTTGTATTTCTTTACCACCATCGAGTCGAACCCGAGTCCGGCCACATTGACCATATAACGTTTCTGGCGATAGTGCGCCTCTTCATACGAGACCACACCCACGTCCTGCAGGAACGAATGGCCGGCCCGAATAGCCCGGATCGCATTCTGATAGCGGAGCGGAATACCGAAGTTTCGGGCCCAGTCATTTCCGGACCCGACGGCTATCACGGCAAGCAACACCTCGCGGGGATCGACCACCTGTTGGATAAACAGGCCATTGACCACCTCATGCAGCGTTCCGTCGCCTCCAACCACAATAATACGGCGGAAACCCTCAGTTACGGCCGTAACCGTAAGCTCCGTCGCATGGAACTTATGTTCGGTAAAGACCGGTTCGGTCGCAATACCCTCTTCGCGCAAATGTTTGGATATTTGCGGAAAATGGTCAAGCCCGCGGCCGCTGCCGGCCACGGGATTGACGATTACAAACCAACGTTGGTTGTCGTTTTGAACAGATGTCTGCTCCAAAACGCAATTACTTTTGAGGAATATTCTTCAACGTATCGGTCAAGAACTCATAGAACTTCTCCACCGAAGCGATATTCACCTTCTCGTCGGGCGAGTGGGGATACTGGATCGTCGGACCGAACGAAATCATATCCAGCTGCGGATAGTTCGTACCGATGATACCGCACTCCAGACCGGCATGGATCGCCGTTACGAGCGGCTCCTTGCCGAACAAGGCCTTGTAGGAAGCCTTCATGGCTGCCAGAATCGGAGACTCCATATTGGGGTTCCAGCCGTTGTATGCACCGGTCAGCTCAACCGTAGCACCGGCCAGCTCGAAGACAGCCGAAATAGCCTCGCCGAGTTCGTCTTTCTCCGAATTCATCGAACTGCGCAGCAGGCACTGCAACTTGATCGTCTCACCGTCCGAAACCACACGGGCCAGGTTGCTCGAGGTCTGTACCAGACCCGGCATCGCAACCGACATCTTACGTACGCCGTTCGGGCATCCGACGACGGCACGGATCAGATTCTCTGCCACCTGTGCAGGAATCATATCTGCCGGAGCAGCCGTCTCGACCACCTCGATCAGAATCGAATCCTCGATTCCCTCGAATTCGGCCTTAACCGTCTTCTCGAACTCCTTCGTCTCCTTTTTCAGCGTCTCAAGATCCTGAGGACGGATCATCAACGTAGCCATCGCCTCACGCGGGATCGCATTACGCAGGCTGCCTCCATCCACCGAGCAGAGCAACATCTCCATCGACTTCTTGGCCTGACGGATCAGACGGAACAGCAGTTTGTTGGCGTTGGCACGCTGCGTTACGATCTGGATACCGGAGTGTCCTCCCTTCAAACCTTTGACCACCAGCTGTACGGCCGTAAAACCGTTGGCAGGAACCGGCTGAGCCTCATAACGGAACGTCATGTTGGCATCCAGACCGCCGGCACAACCTACATAGAGTTCGCCCTCCTCCTCAGAATCGAGGTTCAACAGGATGTCGCCCTGCAACAGTCCCCTCTGTAGGCCGAATGCGCCGTCCATACCGGTCTCCTCGGTCGCCGTAAAGAGAGCCTCGATCGGACCGTGCTGCAACGTATCATCCTCCAGTACGGCCAGAATCGACGCCGCACCGATACCGTTATCAGCACCGAGGGTCGTCCCGTTGGCGCGTACCCACTCGCCATCAACGTGTGCCTCGATCGAATCGGTCAAAAAGTCGAACTGCTTGTCGTTGTTCTTCTGGGGAACCATATCGAGGTGGGCCTGCAGCACAACACCCTTGCGGTTCTCCATACCCTTCGAAGCCGGTTTGCGAACGTATACGTTATGCGCTTCATCCTCCTTGCACTCCAAGCCGAGCCCTTTGGCTACGCCCATTACATAAGCACGGATCTTCTCCTCATGGTGCGAGGGGTGGGGAATTTTACAGATTTCAGCAAAATGCTTCCAAACCAACGCAGGTTTCAAAGCGCTCAGATTCTTATCCATAATCAAACTATTTTTTAGTTGTTAGTAATAATCGATTACTCTCATTTCTCAAGCGGAGCCGTCTCCTCGGCCTCCTTCCGGCGATCGAACGCCTCGACAATCTCCTTCACCAACGGGTGGCGCACAATGTCCCGTTTGTCGAACTCCACGAATCCGATTCCGGCTACGCTGCGCAAAATATCCATCGCACGGGTCAGACCGCTGTCGCCGCGACGCGGCAGGTCGATCTGCGTCACGTCGCCCGTAACGATAAACTTGGCACTGCGGCCCATACGGGTCAGGAACATCTTGATCTGCGGCAGGGTCGTATTCTGCGCCTCGTCCAGAATGACGAACGCATTGTCCAGCGTCCGGCCGCGCATATAGGCCAGTGGCGCAATCTGCACGGTTCCCTCCTCGAGGTACTTCTGCAGTTTGGCCGGCGGAATCATATCGTTCAGCGCATCGTAAAGGGGTTGCAGATAGGGATCGAGCTTCTCTTTCATATCACCCGGCAGGAAACCGAGCTTCTCGCCCGCCTCGACGGCCGGACGGGTCAGGATAATACGCTTAACCTCACGCTCCTTCAGTGCACGGACCGCCAGAGCGATGGCCGTATAGGTCTTTCCCGAACCGGCAGGCCCGATGGCAAACAGCAGATCGTTGCGATCGTACATCTGCACTAGTTTCTGCTGATTGACCGTCCGGGCCCGGACGATGGTCCCGTTGTTCCCGTACACGATCACATCCTTGTCGACCGGAACCTCCTGCTCGATCGGATTGCCCGAAAAGGCCTGCTGGATCACCTCTTTCGAGATATGGCCGTATTTCAAGTAGTAGGCAATCAGTCCGTCCAGCCGTTTCTGGAACCGCTCCGACTCGCTCTTCGAGCCAAGGACAGTCAACGCCGACCCGCGTGCAATGATCTTAAGGTGGGGATGGAGTTCCCGGATCTGATCCAGAAAGAGGTTCTGCGGCCCGTACAACTCCCGGGGATCGACACCCTCGATCTCTATTTTCTTATCAACGGATTCTGTCATAGGCTAAAAAACCACGCCAAGACTCAAGGCCAGCGTGTAAGAACTTATCTTGAAGCGATAGACCTCGTCGGTCGGATAGACACAACTCTTCGAACCGAACTGGCCGTAATAGCGGAAATCGATCAGGGTCCGCGCCCCGATCTGAATTCCCAGCCCGGCCATATAGGAGACCGAAGGGCGCAACCGACCGAAATTCATATCGGCATTTCCGTCCGAGAACTTACAGTCGTTCATCAGTGTAAACACAGGTCCGGCATTGATCCGCAGGAACGGAAGAGCCCGCAACGAAAACAGGAGCGGCACATCGACCGAATTGGTCTTGACCCGTTTGGTACCGAGTTCCGCATGGTGGATCTTGACCGTCTGGCGCATAAAGTTCACCTCGGGTCCCACGGCAAAATAACGGAATTTGAAAGCGATCTCGATACCGGCCTGCCATCCCACCACATTATCCACGTCGAACTCCGGACCGGGGATCGAATAGCGGGGAAAGTTCACACCCGCCTTGATGCCCCATTCGAGTCCCTTAAGAGATGATCCGCGTGACTGACCGGATGCCGGAATACTCACGGCACACAGCAACAGCACTGCAATCAATATCCTGTACCCTCTTTTCATATCTTCTTCCTATCGGATTTACGTTTCAAAACGGTCGCTGCCCAAAGCAGGTAGCATACACACAGCGTCGGCCAGATCAATCCGGCCTGGGAATAGCCGACAGCTCGGATTAACGCCCCGCAAATCGGACCGGAAAGCGCACCGGCCGAAATAGCCAAAATCATCAGCCCGGCCACTTCATTCGTGCGATCCAATGCACTCTTGGTCGCCACGGCATAAAAGGTGGCAAAAACACAGGCCATCGTAAAACCCAACACTCCTGCCAGAGCATAGACAGCCGCATCGGCTTTTACGAAAAAGAGCCCGAGACACATGGCCAGCGCCAGCAACATGTTCCATTGCAGGTACTTCACATCGACCACACGTGTCAGGATCCACGCTCCGAGCAGTGTACCGACAATACGGCAGGCATAGTAACCGGTTATGGTAAAGATCGAATTCGGATTATCGATAAGCCGCCCCGAAACGAATCCAACACCCACGTCAGCCGCAATGAAGCAGGCTACACCGAGCGTACAGATCAATACGGTCCGATTCCCCAACAGGCGGAAACATTCGGCCAGCCCCACGGTATGCTCCGCCCGTTCGGGCTCCTGTACGGAGGTCAGTTGCAACCATACCCCACCGAGAATCGTCACCCCGGCATAGATCGGCAGCAGCAGACGCCAGTCGCCGAGCCAGACACTCAGTGCCGTCATAACGGGGGCAAGCAAGAGCAACGCCGTATTACGGAAAATCTGACCGACGGTCAGATAACTGGTCATACGCTCTTCGGGCACGATGGTCGCCAGCAGCGGATTGATCGCCACCTGGATGGCCGTATTGCCGATACCGAGCAGACCGAAACCGATGAAGTACCACTCCAAACCGCTCCCGACTCCCGCTACATAGGGGACCAACAATCCGACAACAGTGAACGCGTAGCCGATCATCGCCGTCGCCTTGCGCCCGATACGGTTCATCAGCGCGGCGATGGGCGTAGAAAGCAACAGAAACCACAGAAATACCATTGACGGCAGAAAATTCACAGCCTGCTGTTGCGCTTGGGAGAACTCCTCGCTGATTTTACTGGTCACCGGCGCAACCATGTCGCAGAATCCCATGATAAAAAAACCCATCAATACGGGAGCCAGCAACCGTCTGTCTACTTTTTTATGCATATTCGTAGTCTTTCAATCAATCCCTTTTCCGTTCGACCGGGACTTCGGGGGAATCCGCATGTTCCGCATCCCTGCACAAACAACCGGACAGTCCTTTCGATCGCACGTTATTATATTTGGTCAAAGTTACGCTTTTTTCGGAAGAAAACGGTCACCCCCGGCTATTTTTTCATAGAAACGCCTTCAACAGTACACCTGAAGCTGTTTTTCATTCGAAGCAGAATTTGATTTTTCGATATTTTTTTCTTATCTTTACCTAAAAGTGGGGATCCAGTCGCCATACCGTGCACGAAACATCCACGGACGTTCCGACTCGAACCTTCGACGGCGGGAAACAAAAAACGAATCGCGGCCTCCCCACTCGAATCGACCGCATCAAAACTTACCTTCCTTATGAACCTGCTGTTCTCCGGTATAACTCTCCCACTTGAGGATCCGATCCTCAAGTTCCTGCTGATCCTGGTCATCATCCTGGCAGCTCCCTTGCTGCTCAACAAACTGAAAATACCCTATCTGCTCGGACTGATCATAGCCGGAGCCGTGATCGGTCCCCACGGGCTGAATCTCGTGCTGCGAGACAGCAGCATCATCCTATCGGGAACCGCCGGACTGCTCTACATCATGTTCCTTTCCGGACTCGACATGGATATGTCCGACTTCAAACGGAGCAGCCGACAAAGCCTCGTCTTCGGACTCTATACTTTCTGCATTCCGCTGGCACTGGGCATTCTGGCAGGATACTACATTCTCGGATTTTCGATCTACTCGTCGATCCTGCTCGCGGGGCTCTTCGCCTCCCAGACCCTGATCGCCTACCCGATCGTCAGCAAACTGGGCATCGCCCGCGACAAGGCCGTGACCATCGCCGTCGGAGGAACAGTCATCACCGATACGCTCGCACTGCTGCTTCTGACGGTCATCGTCGGCATGGTAACGGGCAATGTGGACGATATGTTCTGGTGGAGACTGGCCATCTCGGTCGTTCTTTGCGTAGCGATCATCATCCTGCTCTTCCCGGTCATTGCCCACTGGTTCTTCAAGCACTGCACGGACAACATTTCGCAATACATTTTTGTCCTGGTCATGGTCTTTCTGGGGGCTTACCTGGCCCATCTGGCCGGACTCGAACCGATCATCGGTGCCTTCTTGGCCGGGCTCGCACTCAACCGGCTCATCCCGCGCACATCGCCGCTGATGAATCGCATCGAATTCGTCGGCCACGCCATCTTCATCCCCTTCTTCCTGATCGGCGTGGGCATGCTCATTGACTACCGTGCCTTCTTCCGGGATTGGGAAAGCCTGAAGGTCGCCGCCGTCATGATCGTTCTGATCACGGCCGCCAAATACCTGGCCGCCCTCCTGACCCAAAAGACCTTCCGTCTCTCGGCCGACCAGCGCACCGTAATCTTTGGCCTGAGCAGCGCTCACGTCGCCGCAACGCTGGCTGCCGTCATGGTCGGATACAACATCATTCTTGGTCATACGCCGGACGGAGAACCGATCCGATTGCTCGGCGACAGCGTCCTGAACGGTACGATCCTGATGATCCTGGCAACCTGCACCATCTCTACTTTCGCCACCCAGCGCGGGGCCCACAACATTGCCGTCAAAGGAATGCGGACCGACGACCAAGAAAACGAGAAGCAGAACGAACACATCCTGATCCCTATCTCAAATGAGGAGAGTGCAGCCGAATTGATCGCTCTCGGGAACCAAATCAAATCCCCGAAAAATCACAACGAAATATACGCCTTGCACGCTATCGACAACAAGGCCGGAGATACCGGACTGGAAAAACGGGGCCAAAAAGTACTCGAAACCGCAGCTTCGATCGCCGCAGCTTCGGACATCTACCTGCACGAACTGCTGCGATACGACGTAAATATCTCGAATGCAATCGCCAGTGTCGCCAGAGAACGGAACATTACCGATATTATCATGGGACTTCATCGGGACAAATCTCCGTCCGTGTTCATCGGGAAGATTACCGGAGACTTGTTAACCGAAGCCAACGTAACGACCTACATTTACAAACCGGCACAACCGTTGACCACCCTCAAACGGCATATCGTAATCATCCCCCCCGAAGCTGAAAAAGAGGCAGGATTCCCCGTCTGGCTGCAAAAGATCCGCAACCTCTCGCAAAACGGAGGGGTCAAAATCGTTATTTACGCCTCGCAAACCACGCTGCACTACCTCGAACCGCTGCGCCGTCGGAAAAAGACAGAGGTCGAGACGGTACTGTTCAACAATTGGGACAAACTACAGCATCTGCTCCGGGAAATTCACCGGGACGAGTGTCTGTGGCTGGTCATGAGTCGACGCGATCGAGTCTCCTATCATCCGATCATGAGCAAAGTCCCCTCATACCTGGATTCTCATCTCCAGAAAAACAGTTTCGTACTGATCTATCCAATGCAAGCCGGTACGGGCGGAGGCCGCTATTTATAATCCGCCCCCCGACTTTACATCGCATTGTACAGAAGCAAAACTCATTCCCGCGTTTGGTTTTGCCTACGATTTACACTATCTTTGTCGCCGAAAATTCTTCTCAAGTCCATAACCGGGAAGAGGTACTCGCAAGAAAAATATTTCGGCAGGACGGACAACAAATCCGCACCGCCCCAAAACAAACCATACAATGAGTCTTGTAGCAATCGTAGGACGCCCGAACGTGGGCAAGAGCACGCTGTTCAACCGTCTGGTCGGTCAGCGCAAAGCCATCGTGGACGCAACGGCCGGCACCACCCGAGACCGCCATTACGGCAAAACCGACTGGAACGGTCGGGAGTTCTCGGTAATCGATACCGGAGGTTATACGGTCAACTCGGACGATGCCTTCGAGGAGGATATCCGCCGGCAGGTAATGCTCGCCATCGATGAAGCGGATGTCATTCTCTTCCTGGTCGAGGTAAATACCGGAGTGACGGATCTCGATGCCATGATGGCCGAGATTCTGCGCCGAACGGCTAAAAAGGTCATTCTGGTCTGCAACAAGGTCGACAACTACGACCTGATCTACTCCTCGCATGAATTCTACTCACTCGGACTGGGAGACCCCTATTGCATCAGCTCGATGAGCGGTAGCGGTACGGGGGACCTGATGGACGAGATTCTGCGCCGTCTGCCCGAAGAGACCAAGAAAGAGGAGGAGGAGAACCTCCCCCGCATTACGATCGTCGGCCGTCCGAACGTGGGCAAATCGTCGCTCACCAACGCCTTGCTGGGAGAGGAGCGAAACATCGTCACGCCGATCGCCGGTACAACGCGCGATTCGATCCACTCGCGATACAACAAATACGGACTGGATTTCTATCTGGTCGATACGGCCGGAATGCGCAAGAAGGGCAAAGTAACCGAAGATCTCGAATTCTACTCGGTCATGCGCTCGATCCGCGCCATCGAAGAGTCGGATGTCTGCATCCTGATGCTCGATGCCCAACAGGGCCTCGAATCACAGGACCTGAACATCCACAACCTGATCGTACGCAACCGAAAGGGATGCGTCATCGTGGTAAACAAATGGGATCTGGTCGAAAAGGGCAACAACACGATGAAGGAGTGGAAAGAGTTTCTGGAGTCCAAACTCGCCCCGTTCAACGACATTCCGATCATCTTCACCTCGGTATTGAACAAGCAGCGCATCCTCGACGTGCTGCAGACCGCCATCCGCGTGTACGAATCCCGCAAGCGGCGAATCCCGACCTCGGCGCTGAACGACTACCTGCTGCCGATCATCGAGAACACGCCGCCACCGGCCACCAAAGGCAAATACATCAAGATCAAATATGCGATGCAGTTGCCTACGCCGACTCCGCAGTTCGCACTGTTCGTCAACCTGCCGCAGTACATCAAGGAGCCCTATCGCCGTTTCATCGAAAACAAGATCCGCGAAAACTGGGACTTCTCGGGTGTTCCCATCCAGATCTACTTCCGGCAGAAATAGTCCAGAATGTCTTGAAACTAAAAACTCCTTACCTTTCAGTGTAAGGAGTTTTTCTTTTGAGGCTCTTGTTCAGGGAGATATTTTGCTTATTTTTGCCCTCACACAAAAAAAACAGACCTCAAATGAAAAAACTGTTTTTCTCCCTTTTGACACTCATCGTACTCGGCCTTGCAGGCTGCGACAAAGACAGCGACAATCCAATCTGTTTGAAAGGCTACGAGGAACCCGTTTTCTTTTGGGGCGCATCGAAAACAACGGTTCGGATCGAGGCTCCCTACATACTGTTGTCGGTCAACGAACTGGCCATCTATTTCATCGGAACGGGAATCGTCGAACAATATGTCTATCTGTTCGACGGAGGTGCCTATTCCTGTGGAGCCATCGTCCTGGAAGCACATACAGAGAGCCTCAAAGATTTCCTCTCACGCAAGTATGTGTTTCAGGAATACACCGAAGGCATGTACGTCTACATGAATGCAGACCAAACGCTACAGATAGGTCTCTATCCGATCGGCGGAGGCTTGATCGCAGTCGAATACATGCCGAACGAGCCGAACGAAGCGGAGGCCGGAAACGCCTCCGTATCGGCAAAGGCAACTTCCCGCACCCTGGGGCACCTCAGACAGATCCCGGAATAATAATAAAACTCCTCTCCGGAGGACCCCTTGAAAGAGAACAAAAGCCGGGCAACCTGAGTTGTCCGGCTTTTTCAGTGGAGAATACGAGGCTCGAACTCGTGACCTCTTGCATGCCATGCAAGCGCTCTAGCCAACTGAGCTAATCCCCCATAGCGGGTACAAATATAGCATATTTTTCTTAAAAAACCACTCCGGGAGCCATTTTACAAAAAAAAAGAGCGACTCTCGTCGCTCTTTTCCGTTCTTCTATGCCTGCGGAGTCGATTCTCCGCCCCCGCTGCGCCGGCGATTCCGGTTGCGCCGGCGGTGGCGATCCCGCGACCCGCGGTTCCCTTCACCCCGGCCGCCCCCATGGCGCGACTCGGTATGCTGAGCCTGTGTTGTCTCCGACGAGGAAGCTCCTGCAGCTGGCTTCGAATTAACCTCCTTATTCCGTCCTCCTCGGTTATTTCGGCCTCTACCCCGTCCCTTTCGCCCGGTGAAAGCCGACGGGTTGTATTTCGGCCCCTCACCCACCTGCTCCGGCAAAGGCAATTTGGGCACCTCTCGCTCGATAAACTCCTCGATCCGATGGAACTTGCCCTGCTCCTCCTCGTTCACGAAGGTGACCGCACGGCCCGTCGCACTCGCACGGGCCGTACGGCCGATTCGGTGAATGTAATCTTCGGGATCATGCGGCACATCGTAGTTGATCACCATGCCGATGTCCTCGATGTCGATACCGCGAGCCACGATATCGGTAGCCACCAGCAGGGCGATCTTCCCGTTCTTGAAGTCGAGCATCACCTGCTCGCGCTTCTCCTGATCCAGATCCGAGTGCATCGCTGCCGCGTTGATCTTCATTCGTTTGAAGGTATAGACCAGCTCCTTGACCTTCTGCTTCGACGAAGAGAAGACGATCACCTTCGTATCGACCGGTTGAGAGAAGATCGTACGGATGATCTCAGGCTTCTGACCCTCGTAACAGATATAGGCTCCCTGCTCGATCGCCTCGTTGGGTTTCGAGATGGCAATGTTCACCTCGGCCGGATCGTGCAGGATCTGTTTGGCCAGCTGACGGATCTTCGGAGGCAGCGTTGCGGAGAACATAATCGTCTGGCGCGATTTGGGCATGTAGGAGACAATCTGCATGATGTCGTCGAAGAAACCCATGTCGAGCATCCGGTCCGCCTCGTCCAGAATGAGGCACTCGACGTGCGACAGGTCCACCCGGCTGTTCAACAGGTGGGAGATCAACCGGCCGGGGGTTGCGATCACCACATCGGCACCCATTTGCAGGCCCCGTCGCTGCACATCCCAATCCTTACCATCGCCTCCACCGTAAACTACGGCCGTCGAGACCGGCATAAAATAGGCAAATCCCTGGAATTGCTGGTCGATCTGCTGCGCCAACTCACGCGTAGGCACGATAATGACCGACTTCACCACATTCCGCTCGTTGCCTTCCAACAACAGCCGGTTCAGCAGCGGCAGCGTATAGGCGGCCGTCTTGCCCGTTCCGGTCTGGGCACATCCGATGATGTCGCGCCCTTCGAGAATAATCGGGATGGTCTGCTCCTGCACAGGCGTCATCTCCTCGAAATTCATGGCATCCACGCCATCCAAAACCTCGTCCTCCAGGTCGAGTTCGTCAAATCTCATATCTTCTTTCTTTCTCTTTACTAATCCAAAATTCTACATCTCACGCGGGCAGGTACGCTCGATCAACTCACCCAAAAGGGTCGCCGAAGAGGAACCCGTAACCCGTACCCGTGCATAGTCCCCAATCCGGCAATCCCCCCGGTCGAAGACCACCACCTTGTTCTGCGATGTGCGTCCGAAAAGTTGTGCATCGCTCCGTTTCGAAACACCCTCGATCAGGATCTCGAACTCCTTGCCTACATCGCGGGCATTGCTCCGGGCCGACAGCTCATTCTGCAAGGCGATGATCTCGTTCAGACGCGCGGTCTTCACCTCGTCCGAAATATCATCCTTCATGTGGCGTTGGGCAAAGGTGTTGGGGCGCTCCGAGAATTTGAACATATAGGCAAATTCATAACCGACCTCCCGCATGAGCGAAAGGGTCGCCTCATGGTCTTCGGGCTGCTCGCCGCAGAATCCGGCGATCAGGTCGGTCGTAATGGCACAGTCGGGCAGGTAGCGGCGAATGGCAGCGATACGGTCCAGATACCACTCGCGCGTATATTTGCGATTCATCCTTTCGAGCATCCGTGTCGAGCCGGACTGGGCCGGCAGGTGGATGCACCGGCAGATGTTCGGCATCGAAGCCATCACCTCCAGCAGGCGGTCGCTCATATCTTTCGGATGAGAGGTGGCAAATCGTACACGCAAAAGCGGAGAAACCTCAGCCACCATGCGGATCAATTCCGGAAATCCGACCTCTCCGAAACGGTAGGAGTTGACATTCTGTCCAAGAAGCGTCACTTCGCGATAACCGTTCTCGAAAAGGCTGCGCACCTCCGCCACGATGGTCTGCGGATCACGGCTTCGCTCAACGCCACGCGTATAGGGAACCACGCAATAGGAGCAGTAGTTGTTACAGCCGCGCATGATAGCCACAAAGGCACTCACACCGTTCTTGTCGAGGCGCACCGGAGCAATCTCGGCATAGGTCTCCTCGGTCGAGAGCAGGACGTTCACCCCCTTGCCTCCGGCTCCGGCCTCCTGCACCAGTCGGGGCAAATCACGGTAAGCATCCGGTCCGGCTACAATATCGACCGCATCGTCACCCTCCAGGAGTTTCTCCTTGAGGCGTTCGGCCATACAACCGATAATACCAACCAACAGGCCGGGTTTCTGGCGGCGGTAGCGGCGCATCTCGCGCAAACGGCCCCAGATACGCTGTTCGGCATTATCCCGGATCGAACAGGTGTTGATCAGAATCACATCCGCCTCGTCGATACGATCCGTATAGACATACCCTTCGCGCTGCATGATCGAAACGACGATCTCCGTATCGCCGACGTTCATCTGGCATCCGTAGGTCTCGATGAAGAGTTTGCGACCGGCTCCCTGCAACGGACGCAACGTATTTATTTTCATTTCACTCATAATTCAAATCCGTGTGAAGATTGCAAATTTACGTAAAAAAACGGGAATCGCCCGCTGCGACTCCCGTTTTTTCCAATCGAATCTCTTGATAAAATCTATTGTGCCTGGATCGTTCCAGCCTCCGGGAAAGGTTTGAACCCTTCGCCATACGTATCGTATGCGTCGGTAACCACCACGAACGCCTTGGGGTCGATCTCCTGGATCTTGCGCTGTACCAGATGGACCTGTTTACGGTTCACTACCAGGAAGATCATATCTTTCTCCTTGTCGGTATACATACCGCGAGCCTTGAGGAACGTTGCACTGCGATCCAGATCCTCGATCACGAACTTCTTGAGCGCAGCGTGCTCATCCGAGATGATAAAGAGCAGTTTGTCGTACGATGCACCGTCGAGCGCATAGGCGATGACTCGCGATGCGAGGAAGATCGTTACGAGCGAATAGAGCGACAGCACCCATCCGGCACCTTCGCCGCTCGCCGAACCGAGACCAAAGCCGATTACCACCAGACCGGCCAGCACGACAACGCTGTCGGCAATAAAGATACCGGTCGAGAACTTGATGCCCGCATACTTCTGTAGCAACATACCGACGATATCCGTACCGCCCGTAGTCGCCTGCGTACGTACGACAATCGCCTGACCGACACCGATCACCACCGAACCCATGATGCAGGCCAGCAGCAGGTCGTTCGAAAGGTTAACCGAACCTCCCAGCAGGTACGCAGGATCAAGGTTGATGCCATCGGCCGTAAATGCGGCATCGGAGTAGACCAGTCGCGTCATGATATTCATATAACCCGGCGTAAAGAGCGCCGCAGCCACCGTCCGGGCTCCGAACTGCCCTCCGAAAACGAGAACCGCCGTCAGCATCAGCGGAATATCGAACATATAGCCGAAGGTTCCGACCTGAATCGAAGGGAAAATATTGTGCATCACGATACCGGCACCGTAAACACCGCCAGGAACGATGTTATAGGGGTTGATGAATAGCACGAATCCGCTACCCATGATCATACATCCGATCAGCAGTTGTATCCAGGAACGCCACCAGGCCCATGACCCCATCGGTTCCAGTAAGGCTCTTGTATTCATATATATAAATGGATTATAAGAGTTAAAAACCGTTTTTTTGATGTGCAAATATAGCGAAACCTTTTCTATTTTCCATTCAAACCCGATTAATTCGACGAATCGGGCCCGAATAAAATATTTTCGCTATATTTGCCAAACGCGAAGTCTGTCGGAAGATGCAAAGTTTTATCTCGAATCCCAGCGTCTTCAGAAGATCTCCCGCTATAAAAATTATTAACCCTAAACCGGCTTATTCATGATTCTGACATACTATTGCGTCATTACGATGATTATCATCGCATACCTCCTCGGATCAATACCGAGTGCGGTATGGATCGGGAAAAAATACTACGGCATCGATATTCGGGAACACGGCAGCAAAAACGCAGGAACGACCAATATGTTACGCGTCTTGGGGCGACGCGCGGCTCTTCCGGTTTTCATCCTCGATTTTCTGAAAGGATTTGTCGCTGTTACACTGATCGAAATACTCAAATACGATGCCTTTATCTCCGACATGTGGTTGATTAACCTCAAAATCATCGCCGTATTTGCAGCCGTACTGGGACATATATTCCCAATCTTCGCCGGATTCCGCGGAGGTAAGGGGGTCGCAACGCTCGTGGGAGCTATCACGGGAATCTACCCCCCGGTCGTCCTGCTTTGCTTCGCCGTATGGGCCGTCATTCTGGTCATGACCCACTACGTATCGCTGGCCTCGATGATCGCCGGATGCTGCTTCCCGATCTTTACGCTGGCCTCCCCAAAAGTAAACCACTCGATCCCTTTCGTGGTCTTCTCGTTCGTCACGGCCGTCCTGTTGCTCTATACACACAGAAAAAACATCATACGACTCAAAAACGGCACCGAATCGAAAATATACATCTGGAAACCGCGAAAAAAAGATCAAAAATAACATTGCCCTGCAAAGAACGATCTGTCCGCCTGACAGATCGTTTTGCCCTATATTTGCAGACAGCGAGAAAACGAAGAGTCGTATTCGCGGAATATCACGAACCGAACCTCTCCTGTCTCTCCTAACAAAAGACACTCGTATCGAACCCTGACTCTGAAAATCATGTTACAAGAGAATCTTATCAGCATTTACGAAAATAGTTTTCGTGACAACGCCGAGCTTCCCGCTCTCACCGACTACTTCAAAGACGAAAACTTCACCTATCTGGAGATGGCGGCCGAAATCGCCAAGCTCCACCTGCTGTTCGACGAGGCCGGCATTCATCAAGGCGATCGAATCGCCCTGATCGGACGAAACAACACGCGCTGGTGCATCACCTACATCGCTACGATCACATATGGAGCCACGATCGTACCCATTCTGCAAGATTTCCATCCCAACGATGTCATCCATATCATCAACCATTCGGAAAGCAAACTGCTTTTTCTGGGAGACACCTTCTGGGATGCAATCGAAGAAGAACAGATCCGAAAAATCGAAGCCGTCTTCTCGCTTACCGATTTCGAAGTCGTCTACGAACGCCGCGACCCGAAAAAACTGACCGATTTCCAACACAATCGGGAAAAACGTTTCCGCAAAGCCTTCCCCAAAGGATTCTCGACCGAGTGCATCCGCTATCCGAGAATTCCCAACGACCGGATGGTCCTGCTCAACTACACGTCCGGCACAACCGGTTATTCAAAAGGCGTCATGTTGACTGTCAACAACCTGACCGGTAACGTGATCTTTGCCCGTGACATGACCAATAGCGCAACCGGACTACATTACTTCCAACGGGCCGGACGGACCCTCTCGTTCCTCCCTCTGGCTCATGCTTACGGCTGTGCATTCGATTTCCTGGCCCCGCTCGCCGTTGGCGGACACATCACTCTGCTTGGGAAAATCCCCACCCCAAAAATCTTGATCGAAGCAATGCAGGTCGTGCGTCCAACGGTCATTTGCTGCGTTCCGATGATCTTAGAGAAGATCTACCGAAAGCAAGTCCTCCCGTTGCTCGAAAAAGGACCGATGAGCATTGCCATGAAGATTCCGCTGCTCGGTTCAGCCATCCGCTCCGCAATCCGAAAAAAGTTGATGGATGCCTTCGGCGGACAAGTCAATATTTTCATCGTCGGAGGTGCCCCGATGAACCTGGAAACCGAAGCATTCCTGCTCGACATCAAATTTCCGATGACAGTCGGGTACGGTATGACCGAGTGCGCCCCTCTGATCAGCTTTACCCCTGAAAACGAATTCAAACCCACCTCCTGCGGCAAATACCTCCACGGATTGCTGACGGTCAAGATTGACTCGGAAGATCCCGAACACAAAGCCGGAGAGATCCTGGTCAAAGGTGAGCATGTGATGCAGGGATACTACAAAAACGAACAGGAGACAGACAAGGTCCTGGACAAGGATGGCTGGCTCCACACGGGCGACATTGCAACCATGGACCCGGATGGGACCCTCTACATCCGGGGACGTTCGAAAACGATGATTCTGGGAAGTAACGGGCAAAACATTTACCCCGAAGAGATCGAAGACAAACTCAACAACATGTATCTGGTCCTGGAGTCTCTGATCATCGAACACGAAGGAAGACTGACCGCTTTGGTCGTACCCGACTTCGAACAGGCCGAAATGGAAGGAATCGAAAAAGAGGATATTCCGACCATCATGGAGAACAACCTGAAAGAACTCAACAAGCTGTTGGCCGCCTACGAACAGGTGGCAAGTATCACCGTTTATCCTACCGAGTTCGAGAAAACACCCAAACGAAGCATCAAGCGTTACCTGTATAACACATCCTTGCTCAACAAATAGAGGGCCCCATCCGAAAAACTTTCAAAAAAAACGGTCATCCGAAATTTCGGATGACCGTTTTTCGCGGAATCTGAAGCCAATGCTCCGAAACACATCGAGTCCATCCCTGTCGATAATTGAGAAGCGACGTTCTTTGAAAAATATTTTCGTACATTTGTCTTCATGAAATTCAGCAAAAAACAACGAATCGGCGAGAACCTGCTCTATGTATTGGTTTGGACGGCAATTATCCTTGTCCCGGTACTGAATTCCCAAATGCTGGGAGGCATACACATCAGTTTCGGAAATATCCTGACCGCATGGCTGAAAATCTCACCCTATCTGCTGATCTTCATCATCCACAATGGATTGATCGCACCCAAACTGCTCATCGAGAAGCACCGTTACATCTGGTATCTGGTTGCGAACTTGCTCACCATCACCGCCGTATTTTCGTTGGTGGCAATCTATGAACACTTCCAATCGCTTCTGACTCCCGACGACAACGAGCCTTATATCCTCTACGGGAAAGCATCGTTCACCGACCTGGCCATCTACTGGAACATCCTGCTCGGTTTCTTCATGACGGGTCTGAATGCCGCCATCAAGCTCCTCTACCAATCGCTCAGCAACGAGCAACAAATGGAAGAACTCAAACGGAAAAACCTGGAAGCCGAAATGGATTACCTGAAGTATCAGATCAATCCTCACTTCTTCATGAACACGCTCAACAACATCCACGCGTTGATCGACATTGACACCGAATATGCTAAAACGGCCATCATCGATCTTTCGAAAATGATGCGATACGTACTCTACGAATCTGGGAACCAGGCTATCTCACTCCGGAGTGACATCCAATTCATCAAGAACTACATCGACCTGATGCGCATTCGCTACAGCAACACGATCGATATCTCGTTCGAGTATCCGGAGAGAATTCCCGATCGAATTTCAATTCCGCCGCTGCTCTTCATCGTATTCGTGGAAAATGCCTTCAAACACGGAGTCAGCTACAACCGCCCGTCGTTCATCCATATTCACATCTCCTATACGGAGAATACGGTAACCTGTATCGTATCGAACAGCCGCCACGAGCGACCGCAACCCGAACATCGGGGAATCGGACTGGAAAACGTCCGCAAACGACTGAATCTGATATACGAGGACGCCTACACACTCGCCATCGACGAGTCGATGCCGGACCTCTACACCGTTCAACTCACAATTCCCGTCACCCATGATGCTTAAATGTATTGCCATAGACGACGAACCTCTCGCCTTGCGGCAGTTGCAGGGGTACGTCTCCAAAATCAATTACCTCAGCCTCGAAGCTGCCTTTACAAACGCCCTCGAAGCCGAACAGTACCTTGCATCCCACCCGATCGACCTGATCTTCGTGGATATCAACATGCCCGATCTGAACGGAATAGACCTTGTACGCTCTCTATCGAATCGTCCGATGGTGATCTTTACCACCGCCTATTCGGAATATGCCATCGAAGGATTCAAACTGGACGCGATCGACTATCTGCTCAAACCTTTCAGTTTCGCCGAATTCAACCGTGCTGTCAGCAAGGCGCACTCGCTGCAGGAGTTGATCAACTTCCGCAAAAATACCTCCGAAGAGATCGAACCGTCCGAGGCTACTGCTCGCGACAGGGAATTCATCTCGATCAAAGCCGATTACAAAACGACCCTGGTACGTATCAGCGACATCGTTTATTTGGAAAGCGAAGGTGAATATGTCCGACTGCATCTGGACAACCAACCGACTATCACCACCCTGTTCCGATTGAAAAATATGGAGGCTGCACTTCCTTCGGATCTATTCATGCGAGTACACCGCTCCTACATCATCAATCTACAGAGAATCAAGGGATACGTAAAAGGGCGTGTCTTCCTGAACGACACGGAGTATATCCCGATCGGAGAGAACTATCGGGAGACCTTCCAACGCTACATCAAGGAGAAGTACCAGAACCTATAAGCCCAGCGAAGGGAATCCGGAGAGCGGGATATAACGCCCCTCCCGGAACTCGAAACAATAGTGTCGCATCCCGTTTGTCAGAATGATATAACGGGCATCAAGGACCGAATTGTAGCGAACGGCCTGGGCGAAAGTCTTCTCGTCGATCACCACATCGGCCGCTTTGCATTCGGCCAACAACAGCGGATGCCCGTTCTCGTCAACCACCACGACATCTGCCCGTTGAGGAGAGCCGTTCAATGCCACGGCATACTCCTGTACGATCCGCAAAGGATGCGCCCCACAAGAAGAGATCAGATATTCGATCAGATGACGACGCACCCACTCTTCCGGAGTCAATACCAGATACATCCCTCGCAACGAATCCCAAACGAGAGTCCTCCCCTCGCGCAATACGATACGTAATTTTACGGCCGGGAAACTGAGTTTGGGAAGATCGGACTTCATTTTGAGAAAAAAATTAGTACCTTTACCGAGTACAAATATAGGAAAAGTCGAGAGTAGAGACAAATTAGAGTTAGATGGTAAAAAACTCCGATTTGATTATCCCGAGACACACCCTGTTATTCTACGGATCTGCTTGGATTTATAGCAACGAAAAAACATCCTGTTTTAACAAAAGAACGAGTTTATGAAGGGTATTCTGACACTGGCCGCCATCTCCCTCCTGGGAACAGCCGCCGCACAAAACTACGGCTCTCCGGAACTGACCGAGATCGGTAAAGAGCCACCCCGCACCCCGTTCATCGTCTATTCGACAGCCGAAGAGGCGGCCGCCGGATCGCACGACACCTCCAAATACCTCACCCCTCTTACGGATTGGGCCAAACAGACCTCCGAGCTCGGAACGGAGTTCTCCACACAGTTTACCGTACCGTTCGCCTGGGTAAACAGGCAAGTGTTACTACACATCGGATGGGCATCGTCCGATTACGAAATCAAGTTGAACGACAAGGTCGTCGGATACTGCCAAAACGGATCTGCTCCGGCTGACTACAACTTAACCAAGCAAGCAGAAGAAGGCATCAATCGTCTTACCGTCACTATTCTGGATAACCCGACCAGCGCCCCGTTGGAAAGCTACCGCAAACCGACAACGCCCTCCTTGGGCGAGTGTTACGTAATGACCCAGCCCACCATCCGTATCCGCGACATCTTCACCCGCACGCAGAAGGTCGGCGACAAATACAACGCCGAGATCGGGATCGTGGTCAAAACCGATGCACTGAACCCCAAAACGGCCAAAATTCATTATGAGCTGCTCGCTCCGGACACAACGGTAGCTACCTACGGCAACGAAACGATCACTCTCGATATGCGCCGTGAAGACACGATCCGCATCGTGGCATCGATTCCCGATACGATGCTATGGAGTTTGCGCCGTCCGACCCTATACACACTAAACCTCAAAACCCAAACGGAAGGACGCTATACGGAATACACCTCCTTTAAGATCGGATTCCGACAAGTCGACATCATCATGAACGAATTGGCCGTCAACGGAATAGGAGTCGATCTAAAAGCGATCCCACTGGGCGAGTCGATTTCGGCAGGCAAACTGCGAGAATGGAAGCAAAAGGGGTATACCTTGGTTTTCCTTCCTCCCGGAGGCGTCGCAAGAGAACTCTACGATCTCTGCGATCAAATCGGCATCTACATTGTCGAGCAAGCCTCGATCGACACAAGCAACTCCGGACCGTCGATTCGCAAAGAAGGGAATCCCTCGAACGATCCTGTCTGGGGAGAAGCCTTCCTCGGACGCATCGAAGACAGCTATCACACGTCGAAGCTGCATCCGAGTGTCGTCATCTTCTCGATCGCCAACAAATCGGCCAACGGCATCAATCTCTATGAGGGTTATCTACACCTCAAATCGCTCGAAAAGGATCGACCGATAATCTATCCTGATGCCGAAGGACAATGGAATACGGACGTTCTGCTCCTCCCTGAACAGGAATAAAGAAATTATCCTGTCACAATATCTGAAACATCCGGAATTCATATGAATTCCGGATGTTTCAGATTTATACGTTCCATTCCAGATCTCCATTCCGCTTCAAAAAACAGCACGATCTCGGATCCTCGGTCTCATTCCGTTCGGAATTCTCGCAGAATAAAACAAGGGAGTATTTCGATTCTCTTTCAAAGGCAATATTTCTATTCTTTTTCTCCATGTTCGGCAAAGCGATTTACCGCAGATAACCCCACTCCCCGACAACCGGGGAAAAAAATTCGTCACCCAAATTCAAATTAACCGGATTCGTCCGACATTCTACAAGACGAGAATCGGCTCTCTCCGGGATAAAATACCACAAAAAAAGGGAGAAGAACCTGTGGTTCTTCTCCCTCCTATCTTACATCGGATCGATCAAATTACTTCAAAACATTGATCCGTGCCATCTCAAAGCCTTCTACATCTGCTACAGAGTGCTCCGATCCGGAGTTCGTTTTCACGGCGGCCTCACGAGCCTTGATCTCCTGGAAACGCGCCTTCTCGCTATCGGCCAACATGAACGATGCCGTACTGAAACGAACCGGCGTGCTCAGAATAACCGTATGAGTCTGAACCGACGACATGGATGCACTCTGATTCTCCAGACCCGGATTCGGGTTGTCCGGATAGGAAGGACGTGGTCCATAATACTCGGGCAACCACAATCCTTCTCCGGAAATCGGAGCAGTCGTTGCATCGGAGAGTTCGATCGCGCTCAAATTGGGCTCCTCATAGTGCATCGGGCCCCAAGCTCCGGTAATATCGCGAGCCGTATAGAACAAACCGGGGCTACCGCTGTTAGCCGAATAAGTACCGAATACACCACCTCGATAACCAATGTAATCGGTCATAAAGTAATAGTAAATCAGACCATCGGGCAACTCCATGTTCTGACGGCTTGCATGGAGCAGATAGTACCACGTTACAGCCGCCTCGTTAGGATGCGGGAACAAGAAAGTCATTATACCGCTTCCACTTGCACCTTTCCACTCGACCGGATAGGCCGCTTCAAGTTCGGAGCCACTATAACGTCTAACCTCCATGGTCAGATCCGCCGTCTCACTCATCGGCAAAGCAGCAGTTTTGACACGCAAAATGTCGGGATCCTGATCCGGATAGGTGATCCCATTCTGATATGCCAACGCGAAAACAACATATTCCAGATCATAGTTAACCTCGGCTACCAAATCCTGAGGGCCACGAACGGTCTCCGTATCCAAAGAACCATAGGAGTGCTCCATTGCCTCGATATAGGCCTGCCAATCATCGTAAGCATCCCACTGATAAGCCGGCACAAGTCCCGTATAGTACCAAACCTTGTTCGCATCCAATCCGGATCCCTCATCGGCTTTCGGCGTAAACTTAACTCCCAAAACTCCCGGATTCGCAGGATCGTTCTCCGTCACCTCGATATCAACCGAGAAACCAGGCTTAGCCTCAGGAGTTGCCAGCGCTTTGAAATCAGCCCGTGCAATCTCCGTAACACGACGGCCGAACTGGTTGAAACCGAATACCAGAACGGAAAGCTCCTGTTTCGGTTCGATAATCCACGTAAGATCCTCTCGCAGATATTTCGAAATCGCACCGCGCTCTACCCAGCTCTCGCTCGACCAGTCTACAACACCCCAATCAAGATCGATACGCTGCAACAGTCGCTCAACAACCAGTGACTCTCCAAGAGCATCATCACCCCCGCCTGCAAGACCGATCGTGTGAGTCGGTGTCAGACCTACAAAATAAGTCGTATTATCATCGCTCGGAGTTACGTTTACCTTTGCCTCCATATCCTCAATCTCGGTCACCTCAACGTCGAACGTACAAGAATTCGTAACCTCGATCTCTTTCGTCTTCACTTCGCCTCGAGTGAAAACTCCGTCATTCGTATCTACGTTGAAGTTCTCGTTCAAACCGAAACAGTAAATATAGTACGTGTTGCCGCCCCATACACGGACCGAACCCATCGCCTCCGACAAATTGAATGTCAGCTCTCCGTGATACAGACTCTCCTGCGTAAACATTCCCTCGGCAACCTGCTGCTTCAGATTCGAGAGTATCGACTCCTGATACTCCTCGTCGCTCTCTCCCATAACCGTCCGAGCATACGAGTTCCTTGCTGCAAACATCCAGCCGCCCTCATAAAGACTGCCATCCTCCGTCTCCGGACGGATCGTGATCGCCGCATTGTATGCGTCATTATTCGTGTAAGTTACCACAAAATTGACATTCGTATACTCGATCTTCGTCGTCGTGAAGAAGGCTTTGCTCAATCCCGACGTAACGAGACCCTCTCGGGTCAAACCGTATGCGTACGCATAGTAATCCTTGTTCGAATCCAGGTCATTCAACCCTTCGTCCACATACTCCCCGGTTCGCAACATAATGTCCATGAACGACTCAAACGAAAATCCCTTCTCGTCACAGTAGTTCTCCCAATACGTAACGTCATCCTGAATAAAGGCATCCGAATCTTTGAATGAATCCAAATACGATGCCGATACAACCGCATACATATAGGTCTGGTCATTGTTCGACGGAACAATCGTTACCTTCGCACTGTTCTCCGTTACATCCGTCACCGTAATGTCGAAGGTCATGCCCCCCTTGCGAATCTGGGTCACCTTTACCGTAACCGGTTCTGCCCCAGAATAATTCAGCGTCAAATTCGCCGTCCGATCGTTCTCTTCATCTGCATATGCCGCATACTTGAAACCAATCTGTCCCTCCGTCGAATAATCGAACGAATAGATCCAATCCTGATCGCAAGTCGCCGTAATCTGCTCCCCTGCCACCGGATTCGTAATAGAATAGGTCAAATGGGATTGACCTCCCTCTGCAGAAACAGTCAGCGTAGGCTCTACCTCGATGACGGGACCCGTAGCCCCTTCTGTCTTGTCATCGCTACAACCCACGCTTGCTACTGTCGACAGCATCGCTACGATAGCCGCTGCAAAAGACAAATACTTTTTCATAAAATAACAAGTGGTTTTGGCGGAAATAAACCCCGATTCATTCGGAGAATCTCCTCTGGTTAATAAAATAATGAAGTTAGGTAGAATGAATTATATAAGTTAAGGTTTTATGACTATTTATGACTGTTCTTTTCAAACTCTTGAAAACTAACGATACGGTCAAGAATATTATTATACATTTTCTCTACGATTCTGTAAAACAGCCCTCCTTTTTTTAGCAAAAATCCTGGTAAAGGTAAGAATTTTCTTTAAAAAAAGAAATCTTTTTTCTTTCAAAATACCAAAAGCTCTCTAAAATTCATCCGAAAGTCATTCGTTATTTCGACCACAAAACCACAATGAAGCCCTAGCCTTTCATAGAATAACATCCGCCCAATAAAACATTTAGCTCTCACAATACGCAAAATATTTTTCTCATTTCGAAGACGACAAAGCCACCCGGAATTCTTTTTTATAAAAAAACCGGAACGGAGTATTGCATAAGATAAGGGGGGGGTAGAACCGCCGGTTCTCCCCCCCCCCCTTATCTTACATCGGATCGATCAAATTACTTCAAAACATTGATCCGTGCCATCTCAAAGCCTTCTACATCTGCTACAGAGTGCTCCGATCCGGAGTTCGTTTTCACGGCGGCCTCACGAGCCTTGATCTCCTGGAAACGCGCCTTCTCGCTATCGGCCAACATGAACGATGCCGTACTGAAACGAACCGGCGTGCTCAGAATAACCGTATGAGTCTGAACCGACGACATGGATGCACTCTGATTCTCCAGACCCGGATTCGGGTTGTCCGGATAGGAAGGACGTGGTCCATAATACTCGGGCAACCACAATCCTTCTCCGGAAATCGGAGCAGTCGTTGCATCGGAGAGTTCGATCGCGCTCAAATTGGGCTCCTCATAGTGCATCGGGCCCCAAGCTCCGGTAATATCGCGAGCCGTATAGAACAAACCGGGGCTACCGCTGTTAGCCGAATAAGTACCGAATACACCACCTCGATAACCAATGTAATCGGTCATAAAGTAATAGTAAATCAGACCATCGGGCAACTCCATGTTCTGACGGCTTGCATGGAGCAGATAGTACCACGTTACAGCCGCCTCGTTAGGATGCGGGAACAAGAAAGTCATTATACCGCTTCCACTTGCACCTTTCCACTCGACCGGATAGGCCGCTTCAAGTTCGGAGCCACTATAACGTCTAACCTCCATGGTCAGATCCGCCGTCTCACTCATCGGCAAAGCAGCAGTTTTGACACGCAAAATGTCGGGATCCTGATCCGGATAGGTGATCCCATTCTGATATGCCAACGCGAAAACAACATATTCCAGATCATAGTTAACCTCGGCTACCAAATCCTGAGGGCCACGAACGGTCTCCGTATCCAAAGAACCATAGGAGTGCTCCATTGCCTCGATATAGGCCTGCCAATCATCGTAAGCATCCCACTGATAAGCCGGCACAAGTCCCGTATAGTACCAAACCTTGTTCGCATCCAATCCGGATCCCTCATCGGCTTTCGGCGTAAACTTAACTCCCAAAACTCCCGGATTCGCAGGATCGTTCTCCGTCACCTCGATATCAACCGAGAAACCAGGCTTAGCCTCAGGAGTTGCCAGCGCTTTGAAATCAGCCCGTGCAATCTCCGTAACACGACGGCCGAACTGGTTGAAACCGAATACCAGAACGGAAAGCTCCTGTTTCGGTTCGATAATCCACGTAAGATCCTCTCGCAGATATTTCGAAATCGCACCGCGCTCTACCCAGCTCTCGCTCGACCAGTCTACAACACCCCAATCAAGATCGATACGCTGCAACAGTCGCTCAACAACCAGTGACTCTCCAAGAGCATCATCACCCCCGCCTGCAAGACCGATCGTGTGAGTCGGTGTCAGACCTACAAAATAAGTCGTATTATCATCGCTCGGAGTTACGTTTACCTTTGCCTCCATATCCTCAATCTCGGTCACCTCAACGTCGAACGTACAAGAATTCGTAACCTCGATCTCTTTCGTCTTCACTTCGCCTCGAGTGAAAACTCCGTCATTCGTATCTACGTTGAAGTTCTCGTTCAAACCGAAACAGTAAATATAGTACGTGTTGCCGCCCCATACACGGACCGAACCCATCGCCTCCGACAAATTGAATGTCAGCTCTCCGTGATACAGACTCTCCTGCGTAAACATTCCCTCGGCAACCTGCTGCTTCAGATTCGAGAGTATCGACTCCTGATACTCCTCGTCGCTCTCTCCCATAACCGTCCGAGCATACGAGTTCCTTGCTGCAAACATCCAGCCGCCCTCATAAAGACTGCCATCCTCCGTCTCCGGACGGATCGTGATCGCCGCATTGTATGCGTCATTATTCGTGTAAGTTACCACAAAATTGACATTCGTATACTCGATCTTCGTCGTCGTGAAGAAGGCTTTGCTCAATCCCGACGTAACGAGACCCTCTCGGGTCAAACCGTATGCGTACGCATAGTAATCCTTGTTCGAATCCAGGTCATTCAACCCTTCGTCCACATACTCCCCGGTTCGCAACATAATGTCCATGAACGACTCAAACGAAAATCCCTTCTCGTCACAGTAGTTCTCCCAATACGTAACGTCATCCTGAATAAAGGCATCCGAATCTTTGAATGAATCCAAATACGATGCCGATACAACCGCATACATATAGGTCTGGTCATTGTTCGACGGAACAATCGTTACCTTCGCACTGTTCTCCGTTACATCCGTCACCGTAATGTCGAAGGTCATGCCCCCCTTGCGAATCTGGGTCACCTTTACCGTAACCGGTTCTGCCCCAGAATAATTCAGCGTCAAATTCGCCGTCCGATCGTTCTCTTCATCTGCATATGCCGCATACTTGAAACCAATCTGTCCCTCCGTCGAATAATCGAACGAATAGATCCAATCCTGATCGCAAGTCGCCGTAATCTGCTCCCCTGCCACCGGATTCGTAATAGAATAGGTCAAATGGGATTGACCTCCCTCTGCAGAAACAGTCAGCGTAGGCTCTACCTCGATGACGGGACCCGTAGCCCCTTCTGTCTTGTCATCGCTACAACCCACGCTTGCTACTGTCGACAGCATCGCTACGATAGCCGCTGCAAAAGACAAATACTTTTTCATAAAATAACAAGTGGTTTTGGCGGAAATAAACCCCGATTCATTCGGAGAATCTCCTCTGGTTAAAGGAATAAAGTTAGAAGTTTAAATTAGTTAAAAATTTTACATTTATTAAAAGAACGTAAAATCATAGTAAAGGTATGACATTTTTTTCAATAAAAAACTTTTTCACAGATAAAAAACATCTTACATTTCCAAATAAATTTCTCTCTTCTTTCACAAATTATCATCTTTTCCTGTGCTATCGAAAGGGACTATGCCCGAAAATCGCAACATTCGTGGACGAAAAACAATTCGGAATACAACCGTTATTTTTATTATAAAACACTATATTACAATCGACAACATCTCATACTTGCATAAAAGGGCTGGTTGCTTATTAAAAAAAAGCAAAAGATATTTTGCAGAATAAAAAAAAGGAGTTACCTTTGCATACGCAAACGCCTCTTTAGCTCAGTTGGTAGAGCACGACACTCTTAATGTTGGGGTCCAGGGTTCGAGCCCCTGAGGAGGTACAAAAAGGTTGAGAGCATAAATTCTCAACCTTTTTTGTTTTTTCCCTTTCCGACACTATAAAAAAAATGATCCGATCCACACCGCGAAAGAGTCTTTTCACGGCATCGGATCGAACCAATATGACCTTCCTCGTCTAAAGACCGAGGTTTTCTTCCACCAAAATCAGCGTGATACGCTCTTTAGGATGGCATTTATGTAAAATAAGCCGCTCGTTACAGATACGATCGGGCGACGAACAGTCATGACACCGTCCGGTGACGGCACACGGGGTCTTCATCCCCTCGTGTCGCGCTACGTTCTGCGGCGCAGCAATATTCCGAATACGGGCATAGGCATCTTCCTGGGTTTCGACCAGTTTGTTCACTCCGGCCACCAGGATGACGTGTTTCGGGCCGAATGCTACCGGTACGATCCGGTTGCCGATCATATCAAGCCAGTGCAACGAACCATCCGAGGTGCTGATCGCGTTCACTCCCGTCAAAAACGTATCGCAAAGGATCGCCTGGCGCCGGCGCTCGATCAACTCCCGAAAACGTACCCCCTTCTCAAACGTGTCGATCAGGCGATACTCCGTCTGATTGCGCAACCAGTCGATCACACCGGTCGCATAGAGCGACATCGAATCCCCGAACGAGACCACCTCCGGTTGTTGGAGAGCAAGTTTCTCGCGAATGATCTCCCCGGCACGCGCCGCATTCTCTGCCAGGAGGACTTCGAAACCGTTTCGACGAAGTCGCTCCACTACCTTTGACAAGTCTTCCATATACACCTTATTAATTGATAGATTCTATACCGTGCTCTTTTCAGTCTCATAACTTTGCAATGCGAGTCGTCTCACCCACAGCACAAAGACTCCGGTCAATATCAGATTGAGGACAAGCGTCAGTACGGATATAACGAGTGCCGGCCCACCGATGTTATATCCCAACGCGATGAAAATAACGCCGGCACCGACCTCGCCCCGCGTAAACATACCGACAGCAAGGGCCAGACGCTCGGAGAACTTTCGATCCCGGTAGAAAAAGACCGGAAAGAGCTTGCCTGCATTCGAAAGCAACGACACGGCCAACACATGCAGGGCAATCATTTCCCACGACATCATGGGCTGCGCAGCCGTTACGGAAGAGGTGCCCGCCATCGCATCGGAGGTCATGCCCACAAAAAGGGGCATACTCAACCCCACCAGGAACATGAACAGGAACGAAATGGCGGACGAGGCTTTGCGTTCAGCCGGGGTGTCGATGTGTTTGGTCTTCATCACCATACCCAGCACGAAAGCCGGCAGGAGCACTTCGATATGGATACTACCCTGCTCTCCATAATAATATTTCGATACCAGATAAACAAACTGCGTCGCTCCGAAGACGACGACCGAATAGACCAGCAAGGCGGGCCAATCCTGCCGGAGCTTATACGATCCGAGCCTCCTCCAACCGAACCAGAGCAGCAGGAATACCAGTGCCACGACAACAAAGAGTTGCCAGCGCAGGCCTATCATCATGATCTGCAACGGGATCATCAACAGGATCGTATCGAGATCATCGAAAATAGCCAGCACCTGGATCTTGCGATACATCCAGCTCTTTTTGAGGTTGCACGCCGCCAGCATCGTAAAGAGGATACCGGCCGAAGTCGGGGCTGCAAAACGGCTGAGCAACAGATTCTCTTTCCATGCCCCGCCATCGTTCCAATAGATGGACGGCAACAGCACGAACATATAGTAGAGAGCTATCAACAGCCAGGGAACGGCCGCCGTGGCCATGGCGATAAAATAGTCCTCGGCATAGGTTTTCCAACGCGTCTTATCGATCTCGAACTCCCGTCCGACATTGATCATGATAAACGACAGACAGATATAGAGGAAAGTGGTCGCTCCGGCCTGAAAGGTCGGATAGCGATCGCCCAGCATAGCGGGCAACACCTGGGAGGCGACAAGCCCCAGGACAAGCAATAATGAAAACGAGAGAACTTTTTTCATAGATGGCAGTCGAATTCAAATCGCGTGCGGTCGGCACCCTTGACGGTTGTCGGCCCTGGTCTCAGGCACCATCCCAGAAAAAACAACGGTGCAAAGAAAAGAAAATTCAGCGAAAAATCCGCCTTTTCGACATAAAAAAGGATAAAACCAGAACGGGATTCCTCATGAAACGACCCGAAAAACAACCGTCCTATTTCCTCAACGCCACCTTTTCGTCCGCAACAGCAGGAACGTGAGTACTCCGACCACAACGATCACAATCCAGGCAAAACAATATCCATACCGCCACTTCAGCTCCGGCATATATTCGAAGTTCATACCCCACACCCCCACCAGAAAGGTCAGCGGGATGAAGATCGTCGCCACGATCGTCAGCCGTTTCATGATGTCGTTCATCCGCAGGTCGTTATTCGAGATGTAGAGGTCCATCAGCGAAGAGAGGGTCTCACGGCACGTGTCGATATTCTGGACCACATAGAGCAAATGATCGTTCACATCATTGAAAAACGGGCGGGTGCCCTTGTGCAGCAGCGAGGTATCGGAATGGAGCAACCGCGAATATTGATCCTTCAGCGGCCATACCGTACGTTTGAGCTCCATATACTCGCGCCGCAACCCCTGAATCTGGGCTCCGATGTCACGAAGCGGGCCATCCGACAACAAGGTCGATTCCAACTCCTCAAGCCGGTCCCCTATCGCAGTCGCCACCGCGATATAGTTGGTCATCAAACCATTCAACAGTACGGAGAAAAGATAATCGCTCTGTCGGCTCCGGATTTTCAAAACATTGCTCTGTATAGCCCGCAGGACCTCATCAAAAAACTCTGTCTCGTGCTCCTGAAAGGTCAAGACGAAATCGGAACCTTGAACGATACCGATATGCGTACGATGACTCCCGACAATCTGTTTGGCAAGCACCAGATTATAATTGTCATAAACCTCGATCTTGCTCAGCAGTTCGGTATTCAGAATATCCTGCACTATCAGGAAATCGATCCCGAAATGGCTGCACACCTCCCGAATACACTCCGTATCCTCAAACCCGTGCACCTGTAGCCAGGTGATCCCTCCGGGCAAAATCTCCGACTCCACCTCCTCCAATCGCTCTCCGGAGATCTTCCGCACCTCATCCACATTGTAGCTGCAAAGATGCAGGTGGGTCTGCGTCTTACTGTCTCCCGTATAGGCCAGCTGCTCGCTGAGCAGGTTATTCTTCATCTTTCGCATTGCTAAAATTCAACGGTTACTCCCAGTGTCGGCACCAATGTACCGCTCTCCTGTGCGATATACTTCATCTTATAACGCTGTTCGGACAGCGGTGCCGACGGGTTTTCGATCACTCCGGTACTCATCAACACATCAGGCTGGCGTAGTTTGCTGAAGGTTACGTTCTGCAGGTCAATATAGATTCCGAGCGTACAGTGACGGAAATAGAAGACCTTGTCTACCCGCAAGTCGAGCTGCACGAATGAATCCAACCGGCCTTGATTATAACGGCTGTAATCGTAATAGGGCCGTCCCTGCGCATCCCACGCCTCGACCAACGATGACTTCTCCACATCGTAAGGGGTGTAAGGCGCTCCGCCCAAGGCACTCACCTTGAATCCGGCACTCCAGCCGCGCGAGAAGTCGTAGGTGCCACTGATATTGGCCACGAAGCGGTTATCCCAAGCCGATGCGATATAGTCGGCACGATTGTCGCGACGGTATTCGCTTTTGAAGAGAGTCAGGGACCCGACCAGGTTAAACCGGTCGGGAAGTTGCCAACGCACCATCAGCTCCGCACCGTAAGCCCGCCCCTGGGCCGAAGAGACCAACAACTCGTCGCCATACGTACCGTAATCGTTTCCCTTGCAGGTAAGGGGAATTCCGTCAGCCACCGAAAGCGGAATATCCGTATAATATTTATAGAAACCTTCGAGTGAAACGATCAGCCGGTCGCGCAACCGCCAATCGACTCCCAGAGCGTTCTGGAAGACGCGCATATAGTCCAGGTCCTTATTGACCAACACGCCTTCGTTATCCTTGAAGCCCAGAGCCGTATAGGGCGGAAGTTGATAGAACAGGCCGGTACTGCCGCTGACCGACCATCCGTCGCTGAGGGCATACGAAACCGACACACGGGGCGAGAGCTGGTTCCAGAATTTGGCCGTCTTGCGGGAATATCCGCTACCGTCGGCACGGACACCGAGCGAAACGGTCAGCCGGTTATTGGCCGAAGTATAATCGGCACTGACGAATCCGCCCCACCCGACAAACCCCAGGTAGGTGCGATAATCGAGCAGTTGGGACTCATCTTCGAGATAGGCCCGTTCGAGCGTCCGGTTATGGTAGGTCATATAGGTCAGTTCGACTCCTTCCCGCACGGTCCACCGTCCCAGGAACGAGCGGTTTTCGGCCCGCAGCGAACTCTTTTGCTCGACACCACGCAGCCGCAACATCAGATTCTCCTCCGACGAGGAGTCGTTGTTGCGGTATTTCAGGTTACGGTTATTCAAATAAGTATGGCTTAAAGAGACAGACTGCACGTGTCGGCCTACATAATGGCGATAAACGGCTCCGACGGTAAAGGTCTCCTGCCAGATACGGGGCAAGTAGCTGAGCAGGTATTCGTTCGACTCGCCCTTCTCATCCGTATTGAGCCGCATATTGTCGATGCCGACCAGCCCGAGCACCGTCAATTCGTCCCGTTCCGAAAAGCGGGTCTTGACCTTGAACTGTCCGTCAATGTAATTGGGCAGGAAGGGCAGTCCCAACAGTTTGAAGAGAAATTGCAGGTAGGACTGACGAATGGAGAAGAGGTAGGTCGTCTTCTCACCGATATGGCCGCTGCCGCTCAACGACACCTCGGAGGCTCCGAGCGTCGCTTTGAAGGTCTGCTTTTCACGATCGCCATCCCGTAACTGGAAATCCAGCACCGAACTGAGCGCCCCGCCGCAAGCAGCAGGGAACGACCCGGTATAGAAATTGATTTCGCGCACCAGATCCGAATTCACGATACTCACCGGTCCGCCTGAAGCTCCCTGGGTGGCAAAATGGTTGATATTGGGAATTTCGATCCCGTCCATGAAAAAACGGTTCTCCGACGGGCCGCCACCCCGTACAATCAAATCATTCCGATAGCCGATCGGAGAGAACGAAACACCCGGATAGGAACGCACAATACGGGAGATGTCCCGATTCGATCCGGGGCTCTTCTCGATCTCACGCAGCCCGATCACCTGCCGGCTGATCGGACTCTCGGCCGAACGACGGAACGTGGGCAGCGTAACGGTCACCGCCTCGATCTGCGTCGGATCCTCCTCCATCTCGATCTCGATAAACGGAGTGGTCGCCGATACACTGTACTCAGGTGTCGCTACCGTCTTATATCCAATGTAGGAGGCATTCAACCGGTAAATTCCCGGACGTACCCGTTCGATCACAAACACACCCAAGGAGTCGGTCGTAGCTCCTTTCTCGGGTTGCCCTTCGATAAAAACCGCAGCATAGGCAATCGGCTGTCGAGAGAGGTGGTCAATCACCCGGCCACGTACGGGATAACCATCCGTCCCCACCGACGCGTGAACAGAAATCGACACCACGACAAAAATAAAAACAGAAAGTAGACGTTTCATCATAAACAACGAACATGTACCATTTATAAATTTAACAAAATTGCGACCGTTTGCGATGCCCCACATTCCCGAATGCAATTTTTTTTTTGGATTGTCTCCGCAAACGACGAGTTTAGCACTGTTCTTGCTTGTTTTTAAGGAAAATTCATTCTCCATGAAAAAGACGATCATCTATTTGTTCCCGATCCTGCTCTGTATGCTGGTGGGTTTCTCCGCAAGCATTTTCCAGTCGTCCGCCATCTCGGAGTGGTATCCTCTGCTGAACAAATCGGTCCTCACTCCGCCCAACCTCGCTTTCCCGATCGTATGGGGCGTGCTTTACATCTGCATAGGACTCTCTCTGGGACGACTGACGGCACGGGGACAAGGCAAGGGACTCATCTCACTATGGGTTGCCCAGTTGATCGTCAACTTTCTCTGGAGCATCTTTTTCTTCTATTTCCGCAACCCGCTCATCGGGTTTATCGACATCATCGTACTCGACCTGCTCGTTATCGCATACATTTTTTGGGCAGCCCGACGCGACCGTGCGGCAGCGTGGCTTTTCGTACCCTACCTGCTATGGATCCTTCTGGCAACCTACCTGAACGGCTATATTCTGATAAACAACTAAAACGGGCCGGACTTTAACAAATATCAATTTCAAACTAAAAGACAAAAACATGACACATCAAATGCCTGAGCTTCCCTATGCAATGGAGGCACTCGCTCCCAAAATGAGCAAAGAGACTCTGGAGTTCCACTATGGCAAACACCTCCAGACCTATGTAGATAACCTGAACCGTCTGATCGCAGGCACTCCCTACGAAAACATGCAGCTGGATGAGATCGTAAAAAAGGCCGACGGCGGAATCTTCAACAACGCCGCCCAGACCTGGAACCACACCTTCTTCTTCCAGATGCTGACCCCCAACCAAAAACCGATGCCGCAGCAACTGGCCGATCGACTGGCGCGTGATTTCGGTTCGGTAGAGGCCTTCAAGGAGAAGTTCGCAGCAGCTGCCGCCGGACTCTTCGGATCGGGCTGGACATGGTTGGCCGCCGACAAAGAGGGCAAACTACAGATCATCGCCGAGTCGAACGCCGGCAACCCGATGACCAAGGGTTTGCGTCCGTTGATGACCATCGACGTATGGGAACACGCCTACTACATCGACTACCGGAACCGTCGCGCCGAATTCATCAAGATGTTCTGGGAGTTGATCGACTGGAATAAGGTTGCCGACCGTTGCTTCCCGCGCAAATACCGCTGCACGGCCTGCGATTACGTGTACGATCCCGAAAAGGGTGACCCGGAAAGCGGCATCGCTCCAGGCACTCCGTTCGATGAGATCCCGGACAACTGGACCTGCCCGCTCTGCGGCCTTTACAAGGATGCTTTCGAGATGATGGAAGAGTAATCGAAAGAACCTCTGTCGAACAGCAGACCGGCTCCCGTCAGGGAGTCGGTCTGCGTATTTTCATACAGGGACGAAATCTTTTGCAGATACTCGCCTTCTCATAATCAAACAACAACCAATCAATCACTTGTCATAAACCAAGAATACCGGTTACGACCGTTCTATCCACAACCGAAGCAGATCTGCTCCCAAATAAAAAAAGAATTCGTATCTTTGCCGACGACCTGAAAGCGCGTTGCAAGGCAACTTCGCTTTTCGTGAGAGTATATAGACCTATAATAATATAACGTTATGAAACACGCATACGTATTTCCCGGTCAGGGAGCCCAGGCAGTAGGCATGGGCAAGGATCTCTATGACAACGTACCGGAAGCAAAGGAACTCTTCGAAAAAGCCAATGAAATTCTCGGATTCCGCATCACAGACATCATGTTCAGCGGGACGGACGAGGAGCTCAAGCAGACCAAAGTTACCCAGCCGGCCGTATTCCTGCACTCGGTTATTCTGGCAAAAGCCCTGAATGTAAAACCCGATGCTGTCGCAGGACACTCACTGGGTGAGTTCTCCGCACTGGTCGTAGCCGGTGCCTTGTCGTTCGAGGACGGTCTCCGTCTGGTTTCGAAACGTGCCATGGCCATGCAGAAAGCCTGCGAAATACAGCCGGGAACGATGGCTGCCATCCTGGGACTGGACGACCAGACTGTCGAGAAGGTCTGCCAGGAGATCGAAGGCATCGTAGTCGCTGCCAACTACAACTGCCCCGGACAGCTGGTTATCTCGGGTTCGGTAGAGGCCGTAGATGCAGCTTGTGAGAAACTGAAGGCTGCCGGAGCCAAACGCGCACTGCGTCTGCCCGTCGGCGGTGCCTTCCACTCGCCTCTGATGGAGCCGGCCAAACAAGAGCTCGAGAAAGCAATCAACGATGCCCCGTTCCAGACACCCGTATGCCCGATCTACCAGAACGTCGATGCGAAACCTCACACCGATCCTGCCCAGATCAAGGCCAACCTGATCGCACAGCTGACCGCTCCGGTGCGCTGGACCTATATCGTCAAGAACATGCTGGCCGATGGAGTAACCGAATTTACGGAACTCGGCCCCGGCAACGTTTTACAGGGACTTATCAAAAAAGTCAGCACAGAGGTCGCTATCGAGTCGAAATCGACTCTCTAACGTCTTCTGACACGTTTTTTCTCAACGGGATCGACTAAAAAAGCCGTCCCGTTTTTTTCTTTTTATATTTTTTTCAGATATTCGCTTGCAAAAATTCAATTTTCATTAATATATTCTTATATTTGCAGAAATTGCAACGAAACTGATATTTTTCACATCATGGCCTCGTTAACCGAATTTTTCAATCGACAAGAATCCGAAAATCTGAAAGGAATTTCGCATAAAAACAACATCATCAAACGCAATATCATCGCTCACATGGCTTTAAACGGAGAGTGCACGCTTTCCGAGTTGACCAAAGAGCTACATATCAGCGTCCCGACCATCACCAAACTTGTACAGGAACTGGTCAGTGAAAATATCGTGACCGATCTGGGCAAAGTCGAGACTCCGGGAGGCCGACGGCCAAACGTATTCGGACTGGCCAGTTCGGCAATCTATTTCGCCGGAGTCAATATCGGTCGCGACGAGATGTCGTTTTTGATCTCCGACCTACAGAACAACATCGTCAAAGAGGAATCATGTCCTGACTTCGAATTACAGGACCGTCCCCAATGTCTCGAAAAGATCTGCTCCAAAATCGAACAGTTCATCGAATCGTGCGGCGTGGATCGCAGCAAAATTCTCGGCATGGGAGTCAGCATCAGCGGACGAGTCAATCCGGACACCGGTCGCAGTTATCGCTACTTCACATCGAGCGAAGAGTCGCTCAGCCAGATCATCGAGACCCGCATCGGGATCCGTGTGCTACTCGAAAACGACACCCGCGCCCGCTGCTACGCAGAATATACCACCAGCAAATCGCAGAACGAACGGGATGTGCTCTACCTGCACCTGGGACGAGGTCTGGCTATCGGCATCGTCATGGACGGGAAACTCTATTACGGCAAAAGCGGATTCGCCGGTGAATTCGGACACATTCCCTTCTTCGACAACGAAATCATCTGCGCCTGCGGCAAAAAAGGTTGTCTGGAGACCGAAGTATCGGGAATCGCCATCGAGGAGAAATTCCGCAAACTGGTAAGTCAGGGTGTCAACACCATTCTGCGAGATAAATACAATGCGAACGAACCGATCCGTATCGACGACATCATCGAAGCGGCCAAACGAGACGACAACCTCTCGATCGAGTTGATCGAAGAGGTCGGCGAGAAAGCCGGGAAAGCGGTCGCTTTCCTGATCAACACCTTCAACCCGGAAGCGGTGATCGTAGGCGGCAACCTGGCTGAAGCGGGAGACTACCTGATGTTGCCCCTCAAATCGGCGACAAACAAGTATTCGCTCAACCTGGTCTATAAGGATACGAAATTCCGGTTGTCGAAGATGGGACAATCGGCCAGCGCATGGGGTGCAGCCATGCTGATCCGCAACCAGATCCTCGGACTGGCCTAATGGAAGTACGGCACGGCCGCTGTCGGCTACGCACCGTAAAGCCCGAAGATGCGGAACTCCTCCTTCGGTGGGAGAACGACCCGTCCGTGTGGGAGGTAAGCGGGACAACACGCCCCTTTACTCCGGAGGAGATCGAGCAGTTCATTGCGGAGCAGCAAGCGGGGATCGAAATCTGCGGGCAGTTGCGGTTGATGATCGAGAACGACCAAGACGAGACCGTCGGCGCTGTCGATCTTTTCGAGTTCAATCCGGACAAAAGAGAGGCCGGTGTGGGTATTCTAATCCATAACCCAGGCCACCGGAGAAAAGGATACGCATTCGAAGCACTCGTAGCTCTTGCATCCTATGCTCATACGACTCTCCGTCTGGACCGGTTGTGGTGCAACATATTTCCGGAGAATGAGGCAAGCCTGTCTCTCTTTCGTCGGGCCGGGTACAAAAAAGCGGATTATATTCCGCAGGCAGACAGCGATTGGATGAGCGGCCGTTCCATCCTTCGTTTCCAAAAAGAGTTATAAAGACAAGCGAGCGATCTGAGCCTACAGATCGCTCGCTATCTTTTTAACCTCATCCTGCGACTCCTCTTCGGGAAGATCGGCCGCCTGCAAGGTTCGGGCCGACTGGCGTTTCTTGGTCACCAGACCGAGTTTGCGAAGCCGCTCTCCCGAACGAACGATATTGTCGTTCCCCTTGCAAAGTCGTTTGTAAGCATCCTCGTATTTGTCGCGAGCCGCATCGAGCGCCTGCCCCACTCCTTCAAGCGAAGCGGTGAAAGCAACCAACTGGTCGTAAAGTTTCGTACCATAGGTCACGATGTCGGCTGTATTTTTGTTCTGTGCATTGCGTTTCCACAGATCATCCACCAGCTTGAGCAGGGCAAACAGATTCGTAGGGGATGAAATTATCACCTTCTTGTCATAAGCATCGGCCCAAATTCCCGCATCACTCTGAAGGGCAGCCAGGAAGGCAGGCTCATTGGGGATGAACATAATGACGAAGTCGGGCGATTCGAGCAGACGCTGATACTCCTTGCGCCCCAGTTCCGTTACGTGCTGGCGTACCGATGCGACGTGCGCAGCCAGGTATTGACGACGTGTGGTCTCATCCTCCGCCCCGACATACTCGACAAAAGCCGTCAGCGAAACCTTCGAATCGATAACAATCCTTTTCCCTTCGGGCAGGAAGAGCACCACATCGGGACGCAGGTTATTCCCCTGCTCATCCTTCAGGTTCTGCTGCGTCTGGTAATGAATACCGCGCACCAGATTCGAATTGTCGAGGATCGTATCGAGGATCATCTCCCCCCAATCACCCTGCACCTTCGAATTTCCCCGCAGGGCATTGGTCAAATTCGTCGTCTCGGTCGTAATGCGGCGGTTGAGCTCCATCAACCGCTCCAGTTCGTTGCGAAGGGCACCACGCTGCTCGTTCTCCTGAGAGTGGATCTTCTCTACACGCTCCCGGAACTCGGCAATATTGTCCCGAAACGGTTTGAGCAACACATCGAGGGCCTCGCGATTCGTCTCCTTGAAACTTCGCGACTGCTCGCTCAGAATATCGGTAGCCAGATTCTTGAACTGTACACGCAACGACTCCTCCATCTTCTCCCGTTCGGCTTTCCCCTCCGCAAGCCGCCGTTCGGCCTCTTCGAGGCGTGCCTGCGCCAGCGTACTCCGCTCGACAAGGCTCCGAATCTCCATTTCAGCACTCTGGCTTTTCTGTTCCGCCATACGACGCGCCTCCTGCAAGGCATCCCTCTCAAGAAGAAGACGAATTCTATCCCGCCGTACGGCATAGAACCGCAACGACAAAACAAGGCAAGCAATTGCGAGCAATACAGCGATGACAATAAAAACAATATTCATAAAAAAATAAAAACCATATCGGGGAACAAAGGTCTCCGCCTTATCTCATAAAAAAGCAAAATGAGATCCCCTAACGAACGGGAGACGATGGCTCGACTCTACCCTCCGCAAAGATACGAAAAGACAAGCGGATAGACAAACGGAGGACAAAGTTTCGGAGAACTGGCTCCGTGCGGATCATTCAAAGTGCAAAACGCTGAGCACAAACTCCTTCACACTCCATCCGGCACCAAAAACATGAAAAGCATGGAAATTTCTTCGATAGTTATTGGAGAATATGAGTTTTTTCCGTATATTTAATTAATAAAACCGATCTAATTTTTTTAATATGAAAAAATTTGTACTCACACTGTTACTGGTATTTTGCAGCATCTGTGCGCTACAAGCCCAGAATGTTCAATCGTCGATTATGTCGTTCCTGCGCAACGAAGGCTACTCTCCGTCTTATGATTCGGACGGCGACATTCAATTCAAAGTACAAGGGGATCTCTATTACGTCATTGTCAAGGAGGTCGACGACTACGCCTACGTCGAGGTCCGAGCCCCGTACAGCGTCGATTTGCCCCTCAACGATCTGTATGCCATCGCAAACAAACTGAACCGAGGCAAGTACATCTGCAAATGTTCGGCCTATCAGGACGGGAACGGAGTCAATGTTTTCCAAATTGGCATAGAGTTCATCGCCACGACAACCGTACAGGCTCAAATCCAGATGCAACATGCCATCCGATTGCTCCCGATCTACGTCGAAGCTTTCGAGGAGGAGCTCTAATCCGCAAGGTCGCGGCAAAGGAGAGAGGATTTCCCCTCTCTCTTTTTGTTTGCGCCACACAACGCTGCCAACAGAAGAAAAAGAGGGATAATTGCGGGAAATAATTGCCTTTACGCCCCGGATTTGTTACTTTTGTAGCCAAATAAACATAGCAAGCCATGCAACGAATCATCTCCCCCTCCATGCTCTCCGCCGATTTCGGACATCTGGAGCGCGATACACACATGATCGACAAAAGTGCAGCCGAATGGGTACACATCGATGTTATGGACGGTGTGTTCGTTCCGAACATCTCGTTCGGATTCCCGGTCATGAAAGCCATTCGCAAGGCGACTTCGAAACTGTTGGACGTACACCTGATGATCGTCGATCCCGAAAAGTACGTTACGCGTTTCGTCGAGGCCGGTGCCGGAATCGTCACTTTCCACTACGAGGCAACCCTCAACGCCAAAGGTTGTATCGACATGATCCATCAGGCCGGAGCCAAAGCGGGCATCTCAATCAAACCGGCAACCTCGGTCGAGGTTCTGCGGGACATCCTCCCGATGCTCGATCTGGTACTGGTCATGAGCGTCGAACCGGGATTCGGAGGACAGGCTTTCATGCCCGAAGCGATCGACAAGGTGGCCCAACTGCGTGCCATGATCGACCAACTCGGAACAAATACCATCATCGAAGTCGATGGAGGTATCTCAAGCCGCAATTCGCGCCTGCTCTTCGATGCCGGTGCTGAAGCCCTGGTAGCCGGAAGTTCCGTCTTCGGTGCAGCAAACCCTGCGGCCGAAATTGAAAATATGTTGCAAAGCTGATTCAAGCAAAATAGACTTACGTTTGGCGTGCAGCCCGCGTAATTCAGGCTGCACCGGATGAAGTACAGAACGAAATGATCTCACTGGATAATCTGACAGTCAGCTACGGAGGCTGGACTCTTTTCGACAACATATCCCTGCTGATCAACCCCAAGGACCGAATCGGCCTGGTGGGAAAGAACGGAGCCGGCAAAACGACCCTGTTGCGTCTGATCGTAGGCGAACAACAACCCACGTCGGGTGCAATCTCCTATAACGGAGAATGTACGATCGGATACCTGCCCCAACAGATGAAGGTGGCCGACACGACGACGTTGGTCGAAGAGACGGCCAAGGCGTTCGACGAGGTGCTGAAGCTCGAGGCGGAGATCGCCCGACTCACCGATGAAATCGCGCAACGGACCGATTATCAATTGACCGAATATGCGAATCTCATCCAACGGTTGAACGAGGCGACCGACCACTATCACATTTTGGGTGGCGACACCCGCGAAGCGGACATCGAAAAGACGCTGCTCGGTCTGGGATTCAAGCGCAGCGACTTCGGGCGGGCGACCAGCGAGTTTTCGGGTGGTTGGCGCATGCGTATCGAGTTGGCCAAGCTGCTCCTGCGCCGCCCGTCGATCTTCCTGCTGGACGAGCCTACGAACCACCTCGACATCGAATCGATCCAGTGGCTCGAAGAGTACCTGAAGAACTACAACGGGGCCGTGCTGCTCATCTCGCACGACCGTGCCTTTCTGGACAACGTCACCACCCGTACGGTGGAGATCTCGCTGGGAAAGGCCTATGACTACAAGGTCCCCTACTCGCAATACGTCGTACTGCGGGCCGAGCGGCGCGCCCAACAGATGGCCGCCTACCAGAACCAGCAGCGGATGATCGAAAAGACCGAAGAGTTTATCGAGCGGTTCCGCTACAAGCCGACCAAGTCGAACCAGGTCCAGTCGCGTATCAAGCAACTTGACCGGCTCGAACGTATCGAGGTCGAGGAGGAGGATCTCTCTACGCTCAACATCAAATTCCCGCCGGCTCCCCGTTCGGGACAGATCGTAGCCGAAATCAAGGAGGCGGGAATGTCGTTCGGCGCGAAACACGTCTTCAGCAGCGCCAACTTCGTCATCGAGCGCGGTGACAAGATCGCCCTGGTGGGTCGCAACGGCGAAGGAAAAACCACGCTGGCCCGTATGCTGGTCGGCGAGCTCACCCCGACCGAAGGATCGATCCGCATCGGGGCCAACGTCAATATCGGATACTATGCCCAGAACCAGGAGGATCTGATGAACGGAGACTTCACCGTCTACGACACGCTAGATCGGGTGGCCGTCGGCGACATACGGACCCGGTTGCGTGATATTCTGGGAGCATTTCTCTTTCGAGGCGAGGATATCGACAAGAAGGTCAAGGTACTCTCCGGTGGCGAGCGTTCGCGTCTGGCAATGGCCCGTCTGATGCTGGAACCCTACAACCTGCTTGTATTGGACGAGCCGACCAACCACATGGATATGCGGTCGAAGGATATTCTGAAGAATGCCATCATGAAGTACGACGGCACGGTCGTTGTCGTATCGCACGACCGAGAGTTTCTGGACGGTATGGTCTCGAAAGTATATGAGTTCCGCGACGGTGGCGTACGCGAATACCTGGGTGGCATCTACTACTTCCTCGAAAAGCGCAAGTTAGAATCGCTGCAGGAGGTCGAGCGCAAGGATCCCGTCACGACAGCCGCAGCCCCCAAAGAGAGCTCTTCTGGGAAGTTGAGCTACGAGCAGAAGAAGGAGCAGGAGAAACTGTTGCGGAAACTGCGCAAGGCGGTCGAGACGATCGAGGCCCGGCTGGGCGAGATCGAGAAGCAGATTGCCGAATACGACCGGAAGTTTGCAGAATCGACCCAATACAACGAAGAGGACTACAAGGCATACGAACAGTTGAAAGCGGAGTACGACCGTCAGATGCACGAATGGGAAAAGGCATCGTACGAGCTGGAGATTACCGAAGGTGAATAACCGGATTACGAACGCAGCAGAACCGGAGACAATACAATGAAGGCTCTGATCATAAACGGATCGCCCCGACCACAAGGCGTCATAGCCCAGGCTCTCGACACGGCCGCAGATGAGTTGCGGCAGGCCGGTGCCGACGTCGATCGGATCGACGTCTACCGAGAGGAGTTTCACGCTTGCGTCGGGTGTATGCAGTGCCGCACAACGGCCATTTGTTCGTTGCCACGCGATGCAGCCCACACAGCCGGAGAACGGATTGCAACAGCAGATCTGCTCATTGTAGGGACTCCGACCTATTGGGGCGGAATGTCTGCCCGATTGAAGATGCTCTTCGAACGCCTCGTTCCGCTGTTCATGGGTGAATCCGCACTCGGTATTCCACAGCCACGACAAAAAGGCAAACGGGCCCTCGTAATTGCAGCCTGCACCACACCCTGGCCGTTCAACTTATGGATGCGTCAAAGTCGCGGGGCCGTGCAATCCCTCTACGAAATATTCCATACGGGAGGTATGAAAACCCACGCGATACAACTCGCCGGGACAAGGAAAGAGCCGGGAAAACTTCCGGATAAAAAGCGCGGTCAGATCATCCTCCGCATGAAAAAGGAGATCAAAATAATCGACAAACACCAATAACGAGCAATAAAACCCATGACGGAAAATCTGGTATTCGGAATCCGCCCCGTAGTCGAGGCTATCGAATCGGGCAAACAGATCGAAAAACTCTATATTCGCAAAGGTGCCGACGGACAGCTGATGAACGAGTTGCGCGACCTCTGCCTGCGCCATCACATCCGCACGCAGGAGGTGCCCGTCGAAAAACTCAACCGCCTCACGCGCGGCAATCACCAGGGTGTTGTTGCCCAGATCTCGGCAATCGGCTACGTTGAACTCTCGGATATTCTGGAGCGTGTGCCGGAAGACGAGACCCCGCTGGTGGTCGTCTTCGACGGCGTTACCGACGTGCGCAACTTCGGAGCGATCGCCCGGTCGGCCGAATGTGCCGGCGCACACGGTCTGATCGTGCCGCTCAAGAATGCCGCCCCGGTCAATGCCGAAGCGATCCGTTCGTCGGCCGGTGCACTGACAGCCATCCCTGTCTGCCGGGTCGGTTCGATCCGCAATACGCTCAAGATGCTCCAGCAGGAGGGGTTTCAGGTAGTCGGAGCAACCGAAAAGAGCCGCAAGCTGCTCTACGATGCCGACTTCCGCAAACCGACCGCACTGGTCATGGGTGCCGAGGATACGGGTATCTCGAAAGAGGTTCTCAAACTCTGCGACGAGCAGCTGGCCATCCCCATGATCGGCAAGATCGAATCGCTCAACGTCTCGGCCGCCGCAGCCGTCCTGCTCTTCGAAGTGGTCCGGCAGCGTATCGGCTAAAATCCCTACTCCGTCTATGTCGCTCTTTCGCGATCTGTTCGGTCTTTTCCAACCCCAACCCGGGGGAAAAAGAAACAGTCGGCAACGCACCCCGTCCGGAAAAACCGTTCGGACGACACGGACAGTCATGCATTCCGTTGTCGGGGAGGTTACGCTCTCACGCAGCCGTCGTGCCCGACGCATCTCGATCGCCGTCAAGGCATCGGGCACCGTACGTCTCTCCTATCCCTACGGAATTTCGGAGGAGCGGGCATTGGCCTTTCTCGACAGCAGGACAGAATGGATCGAGCATGCACGCCAACGCATCGCCGCACGTATGGCCCAAAGGCCGACGCGTCCGACCCTATCTCCTGAAGAGGAGAGAAAACGTATCGAGGGGTTGCGTCGCGAGGCAAAAACCGTTTTGCCCGATCGGGTGGCCCTGCTATCGGCCCGCACGGGATTGCACTATCGCTCGGTAACGATTCGGGCAACCCGTTCGAAATGGGGTTCCTGTAACGCACGCTGCGATCTTTCGCTCAGCCTCTACCTGATGACTCTGCCCGAACATCTGCGTGATTTTGTTATCCTGCACGAACTCTGCCACACCGTACACCACGACCACTCGTCCCGATTCCACGCCCTGCTCGACCGGCTGCTGGAGGGTCGGGAGAAAGCGTTGCAGAAGGAGTTGCGCCGATACCGCCCCGAATAAAAACAAAGAGGTCACTACCCGTCGGGCAACGACCTCTGTTCTTTTGGAATCTCTCCGTTTACAACAGTTCCTTCTTGGATTGCGTCACGACAAAGTCCTTCAAATAGAAGGGCTCAAAATAAGCGACATCCTCCACACGTCCCTCATCGAGAGCCTGCTGGGCCAGACGGGCCAATCCCCGGGCCGAAGGAGCCACGTCGATCAATTCGGCATCGGGCAGAATCTCCCTGCATTTTGCCGCCCCGTTACCAAAGATAACGAACGGACGCCCCTGTCCTCGCCACGCAGCGAAACTGTCGGGGGTAACCACTTCGGCCGAAACCTCCGAAAGAGGCCGTCCCTCGGCATCGAAAAGACGCGTATAAACCTCCATGCGGCGGGCATCGACCATCGGGCAGAGGATCGCCTCCTTCCAGCGATCGACCGAAATAATACCGGCCTCATAATCTTCACGCGCCACCTCGGTGAGCGCATCGAGCGAGCCGACCGACAACAACGGAATCTGCAGGCCATAGCACAACCCCTTGGCAAACGAAACGCCGATCCGCAATCCGGTATAGGATCCCGGTCCTTTCCCGACGGCAACGGCATCCAATTCATCGGGCATAACATCGGTTTGCGACAGCAGTTCATCGACAAATACGGCGACCTGTCGCGCATGATCGCGTCCACGATCGCTCTCACGCAACGAGATCAACTCACCGTCGCGGGCCAGTCCCACCGAGCAGATATCCGTCCCGGTTTCGATACACAAAATAAGTGACATATTCTTTCAATAAATTACATTTCACACTCTCTTCGGAACACCATCACGCCCGGTAGCGTTTCATCGCCTTGTCCATCTCGCGTCGGGCATCGTTCTCCTTCAGGTACTCGCGCTTGTCGTATGCCTTGCGCCCCCGCGCCAGACCGATGACCACCTTCGCAAGCCCCCGGTCATTGAGGAACAGTCGCAACCCGACCACCGTCAAACCCTTATCCTGCAAGGCTCGCTGCAGTTTGTTCAACTCCTTGCGGTTGAGCAGCAACTTACGGTCCCGACGAGGCGTATGGTTATTGCAGGTGCCCCACCCGTATTCGGCAATATTGACACCCCGAATCCACAGTTCGCCCTTGTCGAAATAGCAGTAGCTGTCCGTAAGCGACCCCTTACCCAGGCGCAGGGACTTAATCTCGGTCCCGACCAGCACGATACCCGCGATGAACTCCTCGAGGATCTCGTAATCGAACGTCGCCCGTTTATTCCGTATGTTGATCGTTTTATAATCGCCCATATTCAAATTCTCTTCTTTCCTGTCCGGGATCATCCATACCCGGATCGCTATCTCTGGCCCCTCAAAAAAAACGGGGCATCTCTGTCTCTTCGTCCGTCTACAGAATCAACCGATGCAGATGTCTGGCAATCTTCACCTTCCCCTGATTCAATTTCGAGATATGCAACATGATCTCTGTCTGCTCCTCGTCCGAAAGGGTCTCGTCCTTCAACCGGTCGTTCAACTCCTTCAGCATCCGTTCAATCACCTTCGACTTGTAGAGCATCACCGCCTTCGGCACTCCTGCCGCAAGCATCTCCGCCTCGCTTTCTACGTGAATCTCCTTCTGCTTCCACAACTCGCTCGGCACATAGTTATCTTCCGAGGTAAGGATGTCGACCGAAACGTTGCAAACCTCCGGATCGGGATGGTTGATGAAGTGATGGATCGGCACCTCAACACCCGAGCCCAACTCTTCCCACTGGTGACGGTACTCCTTCAGGATCTCATTATATACCCGATCCTGGAATTCGAGCTCATCCATATCGAGCTCCGCGAAGATCACCTCGGCCACGTTGTAGGCAATCATGTTGCGCCCCTCCTTGAAATCGAACGAGCAATGTCCATACTTGAGCAAATAGCGGACCAGTTCGCGTTCAAGCGCCTCGGGGCTGCTTCCAGCCGAAACACTCTTCTCCAGCAAGGGTGCTGCCGCCCGCTGCTCGGAGCGGATTCGCGCATTCTGCCGCCGTACGAACTCCTCGGCTTCGCGATCGCCGGTCGGGGCCATCCGTTTGCGCCCCACCTCCGAGATCAATACATTCTCGTCGATGTCCATGATCCGGGCGCACTCCTTGGTATAGACCGATCGCTGGATCGGATCGGGAATCTGCACGATAGACTGCACCATATCGTTGATCAGTGCCGCCTTCTTGATCGGATCGCCCGACGCATCCTTCAGCAGCAACTTGGCCTTGAACGTAAGGAAATCCTCCTCGTTCTCCCGGATATACTGCTGCACCTGAGCAGCCGTATGCGAACGGGCAAATGAATCGGGGTCGTCCTCGGGCGGCAACAGCACCACCCGCACGTTCATCCCTTCGTGCAGGATCATGTCAATACCGCGGATCGAGGCGTGAATACCGGCCGCATCGCCGTCGTAAATCACCGTGATGTTCTTGGTAAAACGCCCCAACAGACGGATCTGCTCGGTCGTAAGCGACGTACCGGACGAGGCCACCACGTTCTCCACGCCGGCCTGGTGCATCGAGATCACATCGGTGTAGCCTTCGACCATGATGGCGAAATCCTGCTGCTGGATCGCCTTCTTGGCAAAGAACAGACCGTACAACTCGCGTTTCTTGCTGTATATCTCGCTCTCCGGGGAGTTCTGGTACTTGGCGACCGTCTTGTCCGTACGGAGCGTACGTCCTCCGAAGGCAACGATACGTCCCGATATGTTATGCACCGGGAAAATCACCCGGTCGCGGAAACGGTCAAACAACGAGCCATCCTCCCGCTGCAGGGAGAGTCCGGTAGCAGTCAGGAACTCCTGCTTGTAGCCGGCATCGAGTGCCGCACGGCTCATCCTGTCTCCCCTGGCCGGGCAGAATCCCAGTCCGAACTTGTGGATCGTGGCATCCGAAAAGCCCCGTTTCTGACGGAAATAGGACAACCCGACGCTAATCCCCTCCGGATCGTGCCAAAGGTAATCGGAAAAGTACTCGGATGCCCAGCTGTTCAGCACGAACATACTCTCGCGGTTGTCGTTGCGGGCCACCTCCTCCGGGGTCAGCTCCTTTTCCCGCACCTCGATGCCATAGCGTTTGGCCACAGCCTTCAGCGCCTCGGGATAGGTCATTCCCTCGTGTTCCATGACGAAGGTAACCGCATTGCCGCTTTTACCGCATCCGAAACATTTGAAAACGCCTTTCGATGGGGAGACAATGAACGACGGGGTCTTCTCGTTGTGAAACGGACAGCACGCCTGGTAATTGACGCCCTTGCGTTTGAGCGTCACATACTCGCCGATAATATCCACGATATTGGCAGCGGCATAAATTCGGTCTACTGTTTCCCGGTCGATCATACTGACAAAGATACGAATATTTCGATCAATGCGGTATGCGACCCGGCGGATTTAACTGCGACAAAACTACATTTAAGTTGTCAATCAACCGATTAAAAGGACAGATTCACCGGGCAGGATTCTATCTGGCCGACCGGGCTGAGAAACGTGGCTCCAGCTTGCCTCTTTTTTCAAACACTTCGCATACACGAAGAGACTCTCCGTCCGTTTCATTTCCGGTAAAAAAACGTATCTTTGTAAGACATGAGCGTGTATTCGCACGAATACACCGAGGAGGACACCGCTATCCGTATGAATTTCAAACTGGTTTCAGACTATGCACCGACGGGCGACCAGCCCGAAGCGATCGCCCAGCTGCTCGATTCGATCGAACAAGGATCGAAGCACAACACCCTGCTCGGAGTGACCGGCTCGGGCAAAACCTTCACCGTAGCCAACGTGATCAGCAAGCTGAACCGCCCCACCCTCGTACTGAGCCACAACAAGACGCTGGCGGCACAGCTCTACGGAGAGTTCAAGAACTTCTTTCCGGAGAATGCAGTCGAATACTTCGTCTCCTACTACGACTACTACCAGCCGGAGGCCTACATCCCTTCGACGGATACCTATATCGAGAAAGACCTTTCGATCAATGCCGAGATCGAGAAGATGCGCTTGAGTACCACGGCGACCCTGTTGTCGGGCCGGCGCGACGTGATCGTCGTATCGAGCGTCTCGTGTCTGTACGGATGCGGCAACCCGAACGACTTCCACGCCATGGCCATCCATATCGACGTGGGAGAGATCCTCAACTACAAGCAATTCCTCTACCGGCTCATCGAGGCGCTCTACACCCGCACCGAGATGGACCTCATGCCCGGTTCGTTCCGTGTCCGCGGCGATACGATCGACATCATGGCCGGATTCGGGGAATTCGGCAACCAGTGTTTCCGCGTCACCTTCTTCGACAACGAGGTGGAGAGCATTCAGAGCATCGACCCCGTAACCGGGCAGCGTCTGCACGCTCTCGATTCGCTGACCCTCTATCCGGTCAGCCTCTTCGTAACGACCAAGGAGCGTATCAACACGGCCGTCCAGCAGATTTACCTCGATCTGGGCAAGCAGATCGAATTCTTCGAGAAAGAGGGGCGTCCGGCCGAGGCGCAGCGCATCAAGCAGCGCGTCGAATACGATCTGGAGATGATCAAGGAGTTGGGATATTGTCCCGGCATCGAAAACTATTCGCGCTATTTCGACGGGCGGCCCGAAGGGAGCCGGCCGTTCTGTCTGCTCGACTACTTTCCGCAGGACTACCTGACCGTCATCGACGAGAGCCACGTCACCCTGCCCCAGGTACACGCCATGTTCGGTGGAGACCGCGCCCGCAAGGAGAATCTGGTGGAGTACGGATTCCGTCTGCCGGCCGCCAAAGACAACCGTCCGCTGCGGTTCGAGGAGTTCGAACAGCTGGTCGGCACGACAATCTATGTGAGTGCCACCCCGGCGGACTACGAACTGATGAAGAGCGAGGGTGTGATCGTCGAGCAGCTGATCCGCCCCACGGGACTGGTCGATCCACCGCTGGAGGTCCGCATCACGGCCAACCAGATCGACGACCTGCTCGAAGAGATCGATAAGCGGGTGCGCAACGAGGACAAGGTTCTCGTCACGACCATCACCAAACGGATGGCCGAGGAGTTGTCCAAATATTTCGACCGGGTCGGAGTTCGCAACCGCTACATCCACTCGGACATCGACACGCTGGAGCGCGTCCAGATTCTCGAAGATCTGCGGGCCGGAATGTTCGATGTGCTGATCGGCGTGAACCTGCTGCGAGAAGGACTCGACCTGCCCGAAGTGGGATTGGTGGCCATTCTGGATGCCGACAAGGAGGGATTCCTGCGCAACGTCCGCTCGATCACCCAGATCGCAGGCCGTGCAGCCCGTCACTCGAACGGCAACGTGATCATGTATGCCGACCAGTGCACCGAGTCGATGCGCTACGCCATCGAACAGAGCAACCGCCGGCGTGAAAAGCAGATCCGCTACAACATGGAGCACGAGATGCTTCCCCGCCAGGCCCAAAAGAGCGGATCGGGACAGAGTACCCTGCTTGCCAACGGAGGTTCAGCCTCCACATCCGAGGGGATCAGTTACGGCCGTCTCGAACAGACATCCATACCGATGGCTGCCGATGTGGCCGCGAGCTACACGGCCGGAGATCTCGACCAACAGATCGCCCAAGCCCGCGAAGAGATGGAACGGGCCGCCAAGGCGCTGGATTTTATGGCTGCCGCCAGGTTCCGCGATCGGATGTACGAGTTGCAGGCAATGAAAGATCCGAAGAATAAAAAGTAACAAGACAATATTTCCGCTGCAAACGGAGTTTTCTTAACATAGAAATCAAACCTTCAAAACATATTGCCGTATGAATAACTTCACATTTCAAAATCCGGTAAAACTGATTTTCGGCAAAGGAACCATCGCCAAACTGGCGACCGAGATTCCCGCCGACAAAAAGATCATGATCACCTTCGGTGGCGGCTCCGTCAAGAAGAACGGAGTCTACGACCAGGTCGTAGCCGCCCTGAAAGGACATAACTTCATCGAATTCTGGGGCATCGAGCCCAATCCCAAAATCGAAACGCTCCGCAAGGCCATCGAACAGGGCAAGGCCGAGAAAGTCGACTTCCTGCTGGCCGTAGGAGGCGGATCGGTACTTGACGGCACGAAACTTATCGCAGCCGGCATTCCCTATGACGGCGATGCCTGGGACCTGGTACTCGGCAAGGCTCCGGTAAAGGCCTCGATTCCCTTCGCCGACGTAATGACCCTGCCGGCAACCGGTTCGGAAATGAACTCCGGTGCCGTCATCTCGAACCTGGCCACCAAGGAGAAGTTCGCCTTCTACAACACCTTCCCGAAGTTCTCGATCCTCGATCCGCAGACCACCTTCTCGCTGCCGCCGTTCCAGGTAGCGTGCGGTATCGCCGATACGTTCGTTCACGTCATCGAGCAGTATCTGACCGCCGCAGGCATCTCACCCCTGATGGACCGCTGGGCTGAAGGTATCATGCAGACCCTCATCGAGGTGGCTCCCAAGGTACGCGAGAACCAGCACGACTACGACCAGATGTCGAACTACATGCTCTGCGCTACGATGGCACTGAACGGATTTATCGCCATGGGTGTTCCGCAGGACTGGGCAACTCACATGATCGGCCACGAAATCACGGCGTTGCACGGTACGACTCACGGACAGACCCTCGTCATCGTACTTCCGGCCCTGATGGATGTAATGCGCGAGCAGAAGAAATCGAAGATCCTACAGTTCGGAGAGCGTGTATTCGGCGTTCGCGAAGGCTCGGAAGAGGAGCGTATCGACCGTACGATCCATGCCACGGAGGAGTTCTTCCGTTCGCTCGGTCTGGCTACCCGTCTGCATGAGATCGGAGCCGGCCAAGAGACCATCGACGAGATTGTCTGCCGATTCAACGAGCGCGGAACCCGGCTGGGCGAGCAGGAGAACATCACCGGCGATGTTGCTCGCAAGATTCTGGAGAGATGTAAATAATCCCCACAATACAAAAAGCGAGCGGATACCTCGAAAGGGTATCCGCTCGCTTTTTTATCTCCATCCGGCTATGAACGGAAAGTATAATAGCGCGCAGCCAGGTAGCTGTAAAGTGCCACAATGAGAGAAGTCAAGCATTTGGAGGGTGTCGGCCAGATTCCGCACGCCTCGACAAAGATCTTGACACATAAATAGTTCAGCAGAATCGAACCCAGCACTGTCAGCAGATAGCGTAACAATTGTCGTCCCGTCTTTACAGGCAGTGTCCGGAAGGCAACGTAACGGTTAAGCCAGAATCCGGCAAAGAAGGTAATCGGGAATACCAGCACCAACGAGGCGACGTGCGGGGACATCACGACGAACCCCAGATCAATAAATCGCTCCGCCACAATGAAGTGGTAAATCAATGCGTAGCAGATCGCGTCGATCGAAATGGTAATTCCGCCACAAACGGCATAACGGAAAAAGGTCTGGGAGACGAATTTCGAAATCGGGAACCGATAGAACCAGTCGATCAGGCGTCGTATGGTCAATCCAACGTTCATCACCGTTTCGAATAGGGCCATACCCCTTTCATATCCGCTCCCGCGTGGTTAATATAGTCCTGGATCTCCTCCTCGGAATCGCTCTCCCGAAGCGAAACCATCCACTTCGCACCATAATGATAGATACGAGGCAAAAGTTCCGGATGGGACTCTTCCAATTCGGCAACGGCTCGCCGTGCATTCGCCTCGGTACTGAAAACGCCCCAAACGGCATACGTACGTCCGGAGGTCATCCGTTCGACCGTAAGCGAACGAGGTGCTGTCTTTGTTTCCGGCTCCGATTTTATCGAATCTCGCTGTTCGGGCTGCACCGGGCGAGTCGAATCCATCCGGTCTGTGGCTCTCGCGGTCTCTATTCCAGCCCCAGTTGTCTGCGTCTCCGGAAGATTCGCATTGAATCCGACCGACGGCCTTTGAGTCGATTTCTCCGGAACAGACTCTTGTTGCGCCACCTCTATCTCAGAGGCTGCGTCTGTTCTGGGGATACTCTTCAACCACCAGACACCATATCCAACTGCACCCAACAGAAGCAGCGAAACGACCAACGTAACGGCTGCTCGCGAAGAACGAGGCTTCAATACCACAGCGTCGTGTCCGAGAGGATTCAGGACCATATCGAGATTCGGATCGGGTGTAAACCACTTGTGCTCCAACACGCCCACTCCGGCAATAGAGAGTCCTTTCTCATTGCGGGTCTTATCCAACCAACGGGTATAGAGACTCTCGGCCGTTACCCTGTCGCAACCGCCGGCCTCAGCGATCAAATCGACAAGCGACACCCCTTTCCGTTCCGACAGGAAAGCCACGCGACGCACAGGACGCTCGAGCCGCTTGGGGGAAGAGCGCCAGGCGCTGCGATGCTCCAGCACCAAAGAACCGACACCAGGGAACCAAATATCCCGCCCCTCGATCAGTGCATTATAAACGATCTTATTTACTTCGGCCTGCATCATTATTTCATGCGGCGCTTATGTTTCTTCGAAGACTCTCCGGATGTATGTACAGCTGAATGGGTCGGCTGCAACACGACGGCCGGACGATGCAATCCCCGATAGATCATATAGATTCCCAACAGGATGAACGGAATACTCAGGATCTGCCCCATGTTGAGCCACCATCCCGCCTCGAAAGCCTCCTGGTCCAGTTTGATAAACTCGATCAGGAACCGGGTTACGAAAATTCCGAGCAGGCCGACTCCGAACATAACGCCCGGACGGCGCCGACCGAGATCCCGGCCATAATAGAGCCAGCAGAGGATCACGAAGGTTATGACATAACAGATCGCCTCATAGATCTGGGTCGGATGCTGCACCGGCACCTGATCGACCGGAACGCCGGGATAGAGCCGCAGGAACTTGAAGCCCCACGCGGCATCGGTTACACCGCCCACAATCTCGGAGTTGAACAGGTTACCCAACCGGACAATCGCCCCACCGATGGCAACCGGCAGCATGATCCGGTCAAGCGACCAGATATACGGGAGTTTGTTCTTGCGGGAAAAGAGCCAAAGACCGATCAACAGCCCGATGGCTGCACCGTGGCTGGCCATGCCGCCATTACGGAAATCGGTAATGATAGCCCACGGATGGGTCAGGAAATAGTCCGGTTCGTAAAACAGGCAGTGTCCCAAACGGGCTCCCAGAATCGTGGCAAACGTACCATACAGGAATATCGACTCCGAAACGCGGGACGACAAACCTTCCCGTTTGCAAGCGTTGTCGAAATAGAACATACCGCCCAAAATGGCCAATACCCACATCAAGCCATAGTAGCGAATATCAAACGATCCGATCGAAAAGAGAACCGGATCAAAATCCCAAACGACGGTCAGCGGTGCAATCATAGCCATGCTGTATTATTTGTTACGATCTTCCGGATTGGATTTTTTCAACGTGAAGGAGAAGGTTGACCCGACACCCAGTTCACTGCGGAGCGTAATACGCTCGCCGTGTGCCTCGATGATATGTTTGACGATCGCCAGACCGAGGCCCGTACCCCCATGCTCCCGCGAACGGCTCTTGTCCGTACGGAAGAAACGCTCGAAAATACGGGGTGCATCCTCTTTTGCGATACCGATACCGTTATCCTCCACCTCGATCAGAATCTTGTCGAGCATATCACGGAAACGGACCTTCACCATTCCGCCCTCCTTGCCATACTCGATCGCATTGATAATCAGATTTACAAATACCTGTCCTACATAATGCTTGTCGGCATACACCCAGAAGGGCGAAGGTAGCGTCTCGGCTCCACGCACCACAAGTTTGATATGTTTCTTGTCCGCCTCGATCTCGGCCTGGTCGGCAATCTCCCGAGCCAAAGCCGCCGCATCGAAGTGCTCCATCTTCAGGTTGGTCATATTGCTCTCCAGTTTGGAGATCGTATCCAGATCATTGACGATATTGATCAGACGGTCGATACTCTTCTCCGTCCGCTCGAGGTACTTGCGGTTGATCAGCTCATCCTCCAGGCCACCGTCGAGCAGTGTCGAAATATATCCCTGAATGTTGAAAATCGGGGTCTTCAACTCGTGTGCCACGTTGCCCAGGTACTGCTTGCGGAAGATCTCCGACTGTTTGAGCCGCGCGATCTCCTTGTCGTTGTTATCGGCCCAGGCCGACAACTCCTCCGAAATATTTTCGACGTGTTTGTCCTTCAACTCGTCCAGCACCTCGTGCGTATGTACATCCCGTGAAAAGACGATCGAATAGATCGGTTTCAATTTATAGGCCACATACTTACGAATAATCAGCAAGGTAAGCAGAGTCATGCCGACAAGCACGGCCGCCCCCACGCAAAGCGTCATCCACCACTCGGCATGCAACAGGCACATGGGCAGTACCACGATGATCGCCGCTACGATACCGACCAGCAGCGATGCGAATTCTTTGGTTTTGATATGGATCATTTCTGATAGTTTTTCATGAGATGGGCAATGTACTTGCCGATGATATCGAACTCCAGATTCACAACCGAACCGGGATGAATCCGATTGAAGTTGGTATGTTCATAAGTATAGGGAATAATGGCAACCTGGAACTGCCCCGGCTGCGAATTGCAGACCGTAAGGCTCACTCCGTTTACGGCGATCGACCCCTTCTCGACCGTTACGTTATCGCCGGCCTGGTCATAACGGAACGTAAAATACCAACTCCCCTCGGCATCGTCTACGGCCGTACAGACCGCCGTCTGATCGACGTGTCCCTGCACGATATGGCCGTCGAGCAGGGCATCCGGACGCATCGAACGCTCCACATTGACCGAATCTCCGACCTCCAACAGTCCCAAATTGCTGCGCAACAAAGTCTCTTTCATGGCCGTCACCGAGTAGGTGTCGTCCGTAATATCCACAACCGTCAGACATACGCCGTTATGGGCAATGCTCTGGTCGATCTTCAACTCCCCACAAAAATCCGCACGGAACGTAAATGTTTTATTCTGCTGTTCGGTGCGGATAGCGACCAACGTAACGGTTCGCTCTACGATTCCTGAAAACATAACTTGCCTTAAGGTTTAATGTTCAACACGCCCAGAACCCGGTAAATCTCCTTCACATCGGATCTCCGAATGAAAATATCGTCGAAATTTTCCCGATCTGCAGCAACCAACCGCCACTCGGTTTCCTGCCCCGAAGTGCGGATTATTCGCAAAGTTACGATTTTTTGGCTGACAATCACATATTCGAGTCCGGGAATGACGGCCTCCGGCGATATTTTTTTCAGGAAAACAACCGATCCCGACGGAACGGAACATCCCATCGCCTTCCCGTTATACAACATCGCCAGGTCACAATCGATCAACGGAGGAACGATAAACTCCTGATCGGGCATCTCTGTGTCGATCTCCGAAATCCGGCTCTCGACATCGAATTTATAGAAAGGGATCTGCTGCCCGGATTGCTTTTCATCCACGAACATTCGCCCTTCACCGGTCAATAACCACGGTAGACTGATCTCAGGGAACTTCGCGACAATCTTATCCGCCAAGTTCCTGGAAATACCGTTATTGCCCTTTTTTATTTGGTAAAGATTCTCGCCTCGCGGCAAGCCGATATGATGTGCAAAATAATTGACTGTCATGTTCGTCCACCGAACAATACATTCAATTCTTTGCCAATTATCCAACTTTTGTCGCATATTCCAGTTTTTTTTTATACTTTTGTACGCCGGTCCCGTAGTTCAATGGATAGAATTTAAGATTCCGGTTCTTACGATATGGGTTCGAATCCCGTCGGGATCACAGCAGGACGCCTTTTCGCAAGGCGTCTTTTTTTACGTCCTCTCCTTACAAGACAAAATACTATTTTCGGGCAAATATATAACAAAATACGACGCACTGGTATAATATTAAGACAAAAACGATATGATTTTCCCTGTCGATTTATCCTGACACGTCCCGATTTCTTGTTTTCGACACCCTTTCAAATCCATCGACAAGAAACCCGCTTCAAGCATTTTCCACACCTTAGTTGTATATATTATCGAGAGGAAGCGAACATGGTCCTGCATTCTTCAGGGATTTGCATTATCTTTGCCTTCGGATTAAAGAGCGGCAAACCGACAGTCAAACCCGCCCTTACAAGATGAAATGAATACCGAAAAAAATATCCGAAACATAGAAAGCGACCTGGAATTCGAAAATCAGATCCGCCCCCGGGAACTCGACAACTTCGCCGGGCAGGACAAGATCGTCGAAAACCTGCGCATCTTCATCAAGGCAGCCCTCATGCGGGGCGACTCCCTGGATCATGTTCTTCTGCACGGCCCTCCGGGACTGGGCAAAACTACGCTCGCCAATATCATCGCAAACGAGATGCACGCCCAGATCAAAATCACATCCGGCCCCGTATTGGACAAACCCGGCGACCTGGCGGGCCTGCTGACCAACCTCAACCCGGGCGATGTGCTCTTCATTGACGAGATCCACCGACTCAGCCCGATCGTCGAAGAGTACCTCTACTCGGCGATGGAAGATTACCGAATCGATATTGTACTCGACAAAGGGCCGTCGGCCCGCTCGATCCAGATCGAATTGGCACCGTTCACCCTGATCGGAGCAACGACGCGCAGCGGCCTGCTCACCTCACCCCTGCGGGCCCGTTTCGGCATCCAGTGCCACCTCGAATATTACGATGCCCCCATCCTGCAGGGGATCGTCAAACGATCGGCTCATATCCTCGATGCCCCCATCGACGACAACGCAGCGCTCGAAATCGCACTCCGATCACGCGGCACCCCGCGTATCGCCAATGCCCTGCTGCGCCGTGTACGGGATTTCGCCATGGTAAAAGGCGGCGGGCATATCGATCTGGAGATCACCCGCATTGCACTATCCGCTCTGAATATCGATTCGCGCGGTCTGGACCACATGGACAACAAGATCCTCAGTACGATCATCATGAAGTTCGGAGGAGGTCCGGTCGGCCTGAACACGATCGCTACGGCCGTAAGCGAGGATGCCGGCACGATCGAAGAGGTATACGAACCGTTCCTGATCAAGGAGGGATTCCTGAAACGTACGCCTCGCGGCCGCGAAGCGACCGAAACGGCCTACCAACACCTCGGACTCAGCCGTTCCGACGGAGAGAACCCGCTGCTGTTTTAATACCCCAAAGAGTTACTATCATGTCTGTTCAAATTAGAATCAATACCGATGCCTGCATCCGCTGCGGAAAGTGTGTAAAGGTTTGCCCGTCAAAGATCATGACACAGGAGATGGCCGGCGCCCCGATCGGGTTGCAGCATACGGACAACTGCATCGTATGCGGACACTGTGCGGCCGTCTGCCCGACAGGAGCCGTTTTCCACAGTGATTTCCCGAAGGAGACAATCCACCCGATCGATCGCGCAAAGCTCCCTACCCCGGAGCAGGTATTACTCTTATGCCGGGCCCGCCGTTCGAACCGGGCGCTGTCCGATCGTCCCGTACCCCAGGAGGCTATTGACCTGATTCTCGAAGCGGCCCATCGCGCTCCGACAGCCAGCAACCTGCAACAAGTCCAGTTCACGGTTATTACGGATCCAAAGGCTATCGAAAATGTGATCCGGTTTACGGTCGAAACACTCATGAAAGCGGTGAAAACACTCGAGAATCCGCTGATAAAACTGATTCTCAAACGACGTAACCCGTTTTTGTATGAACGTTATGTTCCCACGTTCCGGAAGCTCGACGAGGAGTATCGCAAGGGGAACGACCTGATTTTGCGAGGTGCCAAAGCGTTGATCCTCATCCACACACCGCGCGGGAGTCGATTCGGAGCTGCCGATGCCAATCTGGCCTATCAGAATGGATCGCTCATGGCCGAGAGCCTGAATATCAGCCAAATATACACAGGCTTCTTCTGTGCGGCACTCAAGCAGGACAAAAAACGGACCTTCTTGAAATCCATCGGCATCGAAGGGGATGTACAGGCGGCCATGGCACTCGGAATGCCTCAGTTCCTCTACCCCAACTACATCGATAAAAAGCCGATCGAAGTAAACCGGATATAGGCAAATACGACTATCGGAAAAGAGAGGCCGAATTTCGTGGATACATACAATTCGGGTCTCTGTCTCCGTTTTACCATATAATATTCACCCCTACAATTTAAAAAGAACAAGATCATGCATACCAAAGATATTCGGGAAGAGGCACTTCGTTATCACGAAGAGGGTCGTCCCGGTAAAATAGAGATCGTTCCGACCAAACCTCACGCCACGCAAGATGACTTCTCGCTGGCCTACTCACCGGGCGTTGCCGCCCCCTGCCTGGAGATCAAACAGAACCCGATCGATGTCTACAAGTATACCGGCAAAGGGAATCTGGTCGCTGTCATTTCGAACGGCACGGCCGTCTTGGGACTCGGCAACATCGGCCCCATGGCCGGCAAACCGGTCATGGAAGGCAAGTGTATGCTCTTCAAGGCGCTTGCTGATGTCGATGCCTTCGATATCGAAGTCGATACGACCGATATAGACCGTTTCGTACAAACCGTACAGGCCATCGCCCCGACCTTCGGAGGGATCAACCTCGAAGATGTCAAGGCTCCGGAGTGTTTCGAGATCGAGGAGCGTCTGAAGGAGTCGCTCGACATTCCCGTCATGCACGACGACCAACACGGCACGGCAATCATCGCTGCGGCCGCCCTGCTGAACGGGCTCGAACTGACCGGCAAAAAGCTCGAAGAGATTCACGTGGTCATCAACGGAGCCGGAGCTGCTGCCATCGCAGCCGCCCGTTTCTTCCTCACGCTCGGATTGCCTTGCGACCATCTGGTGCTGTGCGACAGCAAAGGGGTTGTCTCGACACGGCGCAACAACCTGAACCCGATCAAACGGCAATTCGCCACGGAGCGCCCCGTCGATACGCTGGCCGAGGCCATTCGTGATGCCGACATATTCCTCGGTGTCTCCGCACCGGGCAGTCTGACGGCCGAGATGATCCGCACGATGGCGCACGACCCGCTGGTTATGGCCCTCGCCAACCCGATTCCCGAGATCTCCTACGAAGAGGCCATCTCAGCCCGCAAGGACATCATCTTCGCCACCGGCCGATCCGACATCCCCAACCAGGTGAACAACGTGCTGGGATTCCCCTACATCTTCCGGGGGGCCCTGGACGTATATGCCAGCTCGATCAACGATGCCATGAAACTGGCCGCGACACGTGCCCTGGCCGACCTGGCCAAACAGCCCGTTCCTGAAAGTGTACTGAAGGCATACGGCCTCCAATCGCTCTCGTTCGGACGGGAATATCTGATCCCCAAACCGCTCGATCCCCGCTTGATGAGCGTCGTATCGCCCGCCGTGGCCCGCGCTGCCATCGAGACCGGTGTCGCCCGCCGAGCAATCGACGATTGGGATGCTTACAAGGCCTCCCTGGAGAGACGTGCGCAAAAGCGCAAATAAGGGACTTCCTTTTATATATAAGAGGCGCTGACAGGAATACCTGTCGGCGCCTTTTGCACTTCCAGGCAGCTTTCCCCCATTCAGGCACACTCTTTGCTCTTTCGGGAACCAGACGCACAAAAATCAATCTGAAACACACGAATGATTCGCGTTCTTTTACTACCTTTACTAATATAATAGTTCATTAAGCGACAACGGCTATGAATACCAATGAATTCGCTCTTGCCATCCTGACCGGAATCAAGCGGTTCCTCACATGGATCGGGATTCCTCCATACATGCTCGACAAACTGGACGAACTTCTGTTCCTGATCGTTATCATCCTCTTCGCCTTTCTCGTGGCAGCCATCACTCACGCCATCCTGGTTCATTTGGCTAAAAGGATCGCTCATCGAAGTCATACGGGAGTCGTCAACACGCTCTTCAAATACAGCGTCTTCCGCAAACTGACAACGATCATTCCTCCGCTGATTGTCTCGGCTTTGTTACCATTCGCGTTCGACACGAAATCCTCGTGGTTCATCATCAGCGAAAAGGTAACGTGGATCTATTTTTTCGTGGTCCTGATCATCTCGACAAACGCCATTCTGAATACGCTCTGCGACACGCTGAAGAAAAACCAACAGCTGAGAAACAGGCCGCTCAAGGGATTCATCCAGATCTTCCGGGTCGTTTTCTACTGCATCGTCGCCATCATCATCGTCGCCATCGTCGTCAACAAATCGCCGATGCACCTCATTACCGGACTGGGAGCCTTTACGGCCGTCATCATGCTCGTCTTCAAGGACACGATCCTCGGTTTGGTAGCCGGCGTAACGATCTCGGAAGACAACATGCTGCGCATCGGAGACTGGATCGAAATGCCGCAGAACAACATCAACGGCATCGTGACCGACATCTCGCTCGACGTGGTCAAGGTGCAGAATTTCGACAATACGATCGTAACCGTACCGCCCTATACGCTGATCTCCAACTCCTTTGTCAACTGGCGGGGAATGAGCGAATCGGGCGGGCGGCGCATCATGCGCGAATACACGCTCAAGCTCAACTACATCAAGCCCTGTACTCCGGAGTTTCTGGAGCGCATGAAGCAGTTCGATCCCGATCTGGGCGACTTCATCTCGGCCAAGCAGCGACAGGCCGCAGAGGGGAAGGTCGCCAATACGGAGAATCCAGAGGGGTTGGTCAACGGCACGATCGACACGAACCTCGGTCTGCTGCGGGCCTACATGACCCTCTATCTGCAACGGCATCCGGCCATCAGCAAGGAGCTGCTCGTCATGGTACGGACGCTGGCCCCTACCGAAAACGGCCTGCCCGTCCAGATCTACTGCTTCTCGGCCAACAAGAACTGGCCAAGTTATGAATCGATCCAGTCGGAGATCATGGAGCACTTCGTCTCGGTGCTGCCCGCCTTCGAGCTCTATCCCTACCAGAGTGCCGATGCCCGCGACGAGATTCTGGGCAGCTACATCGAATCCTCGAAGGTCGATCCCGCGAGCCTCGAAGGAATTCCCTGGCATACGGTCCGACAGGAGGAGACAAACAAATCGGCTCCTCAGAAATAACGTTCCCATCCGAAAAGCGCAGACGCCGTGTTTGATACAACACGGCATCTGCGCTTTATTCCAATTCAGCCACCAAATATATTATGAGACCCTACCAGATCATAAAAAGAGTTGAAAGATCCCGAAATAACTTTTCCCTGCACAAAATCTCATTTTACTTCATAAAAATTTGGATATATATATATATATATATATATATTTGAAGCAATGACCAGCGTCATTCATGTTAAACTTTCTTAAATCACCCTAAACCATGAAAAGATTTGCTCTGTTATTGCTCGCATTTGCAGGCTTGATGTCTGCTTGCTCCAAAGACGATCCCGTTCCTCAGGATGGACCACTTACACCAGACAGCCCGGAAGGACGTGAGGCCGTAACAATACCCGATGAGTTTTTCCGAACCTACTTGCTCAAAAATTTTGATCTCGATCGTAATGGAGAATTATCTCGCTACGAAGCATCGTTAGTCGTAAGAATTTCCTGTCCTGGAAATATAATATTGGGAGGAGATGCCTATATAAGCGATGCGACCGGCATAGAGGCCTGCACAAACCTTCACTACCTAAATTTGACGGGAAACGATTTGACCAAACTCGATTTAAGCAACAACAAACTGCTTGATACGCTCGATTGTTCGATGAATTATAAACTG
>MHCFR05601__coassemble_673_pt1 | contig 63070 bp, 54 predicted proteins | sample MHCFR05601__metabat2_high_PE_060 | metagenome-assembled genome bin MHCFR05601
GATGATGCAACACAATTTGTAAATGATTTTCATGGTAAAAAGAGATGAAAATGATTATAACACAAATACAGGGGTAATTTGTTCCTTTTTGGGGGGAGTGGAGTTGTTTTTACACAAAGTTTTCATAGCTTACCAGGTATTGGTTTGTATTATGGTATAGCAAATGTAAATTATAATTTACATAAAAACAAGTAAAGTTTACATTTTTTGAAAGTTAAGTTTACTTTTGCAAACAGCCGTGAAACATCTGTTTCACGGCTGTTTGCATGTTCTTGCAGGTGTCCTATTCCAGAAGCAGGGTCAGGTTCGATACGAACAGTTTGACCGACATGGCGATCAGGATAACGCCGAAGAATTTGCGGAGGATATAGATACCTCCCTTGCCGATCAGCCGTTCGGCCAGGTTGACATTCCGAATGACGAAATAGACGATGGCCATGTTCAGCACGATGGCGATGATGATGTTGATGATGCTGCATTCGGCTCGCAGCGACAGGGCTGTGGTGAGCGTTCCGGCTCCGGCGATCAACGGGAATACCATCGGGACGACGGTCGAGTATCCCGGAGGTCCGTCGTTACGGAAGATTTCGATGTTGAAGGTCATCTCGACGGCCAGGGCGAAAAGAATCAACGCGCCGGCGATGGCAAACGATTCGATATCCGTGTTGAAGAGTTTTAGCAACCCTTCTCCCACGAAAAGGAAGCCGACGATCAGCGCCAGCGACAGACCGGCAGCCTTGCCTGCTTTGACCCGGGTTCCGGAGGCATTGAGGCTCATGATGATAGGAATCGATCCGGTGATATCGATCACCGCGAACAATACCAGAAAGGCTGTAAATATCTCCTGGATGTTAATATGCCACATAGGCGATTCGTTATAAGGTTGTTATAAATGAGGATTATCCCTGTTGCGAGTCTGATTATCGATAGTTGGCTGACAGGTTGTCGGCCAGGGCGATGGCGGCAATCGCCTCCACGATGACCGGGCAACGCAGTGCGATGCAGGCGTCGTGGCGGCCCTTGACGCGGAAGGTCTCCATTTGGCCTGTTGTGAAGTTGAAGCTCGTCTGCTCGCAGCTGATGCTTGAGGTCGGTTTGACGGCGATGCGGAAGACGATCGGGTTGCCGTTCGAGATACCACCGTTGATGCCGCCCGCGCCGTTGGTGAGCGTGTGTCCTTCGCGGTCGGTAAAGCAGTCATTGTGCTGAGATCCCCGCATGGAGGCGGCACGGAATCCGTCGCCGAACTCGATGCCGCGTGTTGCGGGAATCGAGAAGGCCAGGTGGGCCAACTGCGACTCCAGCGAGTCGAAGAAGGGTTCGCCCAGACCGATCGGAACATTCGTGCAGGTACATTCGATTACGCCGCCGATCGAGTCGTTGGCCCGGATTACCTCTTCCAGCAGGGTGTCCCAAGGCTCATAGCCGGTGATTTGTCCGTCGGCTGGGGTCGGCTTGCTCGTCGGGGCGGGAATGCCGCCCAATGCCGTGATGCGGGACTCGATCCGGATCTGTCCGAGCAGTTTCTTGGCAACCACTCCGGCTGCGACCAGGCAGAGTGTGAGCCGTCCGGAGAAGTGTCCACCTCCACGTATGTCATTAAATGCGTGGTATTTGACTCCGGCTACAAAATCCGAGTGACCCGGACGCGGAATGTCACGGAAAGAGGCGTAGTCGCCCGAATGGGTGTTGTTGTTACGAAAGACGATCGTCAGCGGGGCGCCGGTCGTATGTCCGTCGCAGAGGCCGCTTACGATTTCGGGCAGGTCATCCTCCTTGCGGGGTGTCGTGCCCCGTGCCCCGCTTTTCCGGCGGGCCAGATCGGGCAGAAAGTCGGCCTCGGTGAGCGGGATGCCGGCCGGAACGCCGTCCAAGACCACGCCGATCAGAATTCCGTGGGACTCTCCGAAGAGTGAAATTCGAAAGTTGGTGCCGTATCTGTTCATAATGTCGATTCGTTTGGTTTTGAATTTATTCCCGGTTCTATCGGTTGCAAAGAATATTCAGGAACGAGGGGAATGATTTGTCGATGCATTTGATGTCGTCGAGCCGCACGGGATCCGCCGTGAAGAGAGCTGCAATGATCAGGCTCATGGCGATGCGGTGGTCGTTATGGCTGTGGACGTTGCCTCCATGCAGCGGGTCGCTGCCGTCCGGATGCTCCCCGGCGATGTACATGAAATCGTCTTCGATCTCGATGTGTCCTCCCAGTACGGTGAACTCGGTGAGAATGGTCTCTGCCCGGTTGCTCTCCTTTTGCAGGAGACGGTTCACACCCTTGATGCGGCTCGTTCCCGTACAGTGGCAGGCCAGTACGGCCAGGATGGGGAAGAGATCGGGGCAATGGGTGGCATCGAAGTCGAATGCACGCAACGGAGTTGTCGCACGGATTGCGATGTCATATCGTTTGGGCTCCCCGTCGTTTGTCGGATGGTAGCGAAGTTCGACTCCGCACTGTTCGAGTACTTTGAGAATGGACTCGTCTGCCTGATTGGAGTCGAGCGGCATATTTTTCAGTATGTACTCTGCTCCTCCCTTTTTGGCGGAGGCGATGGCAAACGCCACGGCGAAGAAAGCGGCCGAACTCCAGTCGGGATCTAGAAAGAGCCGCGAGGGGAGGTAGTGCTGCCCTCCCGGAATCTCGTAGATCAACCGCTCGACCACAACCGAGCCGTCCTGTGCCGTGCGGGTTTGTGTCCGGGCATGGATCTCGATGCCGAACTGCTCCAGAACACGCAGGGTGAGCTGGATGTAGGGGATGCTGGTCGGCTGTTCGATCACCAGTTCCGTTGTCTTGTCGAGTAGCGGCAGGGTCATCAGAAAGCCCGATACGATCTGCGAACTCTCCTTGCCGGAGAAGGTGATCTGTTGATTTTGAATACCTCCCGATATGCAGAAGGGAAGGTGTCCTTCATGGGTGGTGCAGGTCGCTCCGGCATTTCTTACGGCGGTGGCTGCACTCTCCAGGTCGCGGTTCAACAGGCTGCCGCGACCGGTGATGGTAACTTCCCGGTTGGAATTCGAGGTGTGCCCCTCGCCCGAAAGATAGGCGGCCAGCGGAATGAGCAGGCGGGTCAGCAGCCCCGATTCGCCTACGTGCAGCGAAAGGTCGCCGTTCGATTTTAGATGCTCCTTCAGGGGCTCGATCCCGGGGCTTTTGATGTGTAGGCTGCGGGTTTTTTGTCCCGCATTCTCGGTAACGGTAACATCGCATCCGAGTCCCCGGGCTACTTCGATCGCCCCGTTGATGTCGTTGCAGGGTTCGAAGTTCTCCAGCGTACTCTCTCCGCAGGCGAAGGCCGCCCCCAGAATGGCCCGCTGCGCTACGCTTTTCGAGCAGGGAATCAGCGCTGAAGAGATCTCCAGCGAGTGGGGTGCTTCGAACGGTCCCGGTTGCAGCAGATGCATCATCTCCTGCAGGGTGTATTGTCCCGGTGCGGTCGGAGCGCCGCAGAGCGACGGGTCGGTAGTCTGTCCGCATCCGTAAGATACATAGGTATAGGGAGCCCCCAGATGGAGGCAGAGGTAACGGCTGAACCGTCCGGCATCACCCATGGAGAAGGCGACCAGCGCCGGTGCTCCCGGATTTTTCCACTCGTCCGTCTCATACAGTTTCAAGGTCCGTACGGCATCGGTGATGGTATGGGCCGTGGTGACGATCTTGACGATGTCCGCCCCTTTCTCCCGACACTGGGCGGCTGTGCGGCGCAACTCTTCGAGCGAGGGGGTGCCGTCGAAGTCGTGGTAGGAGACGATCAGTCGGGTGCCGTTGGTGTGGGCGCAATCCCGTATCTCCGCAAGAAAACTCTCCGGAGCCTCGATCTCCACATCCACGTAGCGGGCTCCCCGGCGCAGTGCCGCTGTCAACTGTTCGCGGGCGAACGATTCGCTGGAGTTGGCGATCCGGCAGGTGATCAGCAGGTTCGGATGGGAGGCTACGGCCTGCTCCAGTTCGCCAATAGACAACTGGCACAGATCGGCCCGCAACTCCGCCATCGGGGAGTCCTTCAGCACGGCCAGACAGCCCTGCAACGTCTTCTCTTGTACACTAACGCAAATCACCGGCAATCTCCTCCAATTTATTTAAAGGTACGTTGACATCCTTCACATCACCCAAAGCGCAGGGCAGGATGAAGTGGATGTGGTCTCCGTCCACTTTCTTGTCTTTTTTCAGCGCTTCGACCAGAATCCGCATTTCGGTCGGTTTGCCGCTTTGCGGGTCGATGGGAATTTCGACGGGAAGTCCCGTGCGTTTCAGGTCTGCGGTCAGTTCCTCGACAAAATCCGAATCGGTCATTCCCATCTTTAGGGCAACCTTGGCGGCGAGAACCATGCCGATGGCTACCGCCTCGCCGTGCATGATACCGGTCGAGACGCAGACCTTCTCGATCGCGTGGGCAAAAGTGTGTCCCAGGTTCAGCATGCGTCTTTCGCCCTTTTCGAATTCGTCCCGTTCCACCACTTCGCATTTGTAGCGGGCGCAGCAGCCGATCAACTCCATGAGGCGCTCCTCACCGTAGAACTTGCCGTTGAGGAGATAGCTGCCGCTTTTTTGCAGTTGTTCCTCCAGCTCGGCGAAATAGTCGACTGCCAGCCGGTAGCAGTGCGGATCGAACAGAACGAATGTCTTGAGCGCCTCGGCTGTCCCGGCACGAAGTTCGCGCGGATGAAGCGTTCGGAGGACCTCCGGACACATATAGATCCACTGAGGCTGCGTGATGGTGCCGATCATATTCTTATAGGCGTGGAAATTTACGCCGTTTTTGCCGCCGATCGAGGCATCGACCTGGGAGAGCAGGGTTGTGGGAACGAAGGCGAACTTCACACCCCGTTTGTAGACGGAGGCCGTGAATCCGACAATGTCGGTCGTGATACCTCCGCCGACACCGATGATAAGGGCATTCCGGTCGGCACCCCGCTCCAGCAGCTCGTTGACGAGCATGGCTACGGTTTCGAGGGTCTTGTTTCGCTCCGATGTTTCGAGTTCGATAAGTTGGAACCCCGCAAAATAGGGGTAGAACTCTCGCAGATTTTTGTCGATAATGACAAAGACATCGCCTCTGTCTCCGATGACGGCCCGCAGACCGCTCAGATCTTCCTGAATGTGGATTTTGTTCACGTGATTGGTTGATTAGTGGTTGCAAATTTACAAAAATTAGGAGAATCGCCGGGACTTTCGGCGCTTTTTCGAAAAAACATCGCTCGGGTTTTGAAAAGAACGAAATTTTTCTTTGACATTTGGTGAAAAATAGCTACATTTGCCGCGTCTTTCGATCTCAAGCAAGAAGATGAAGTTTACGAATTATACTTACTCCTATTATTATTACTCTTATTATAGCAATAGTAAGGGCGGGAGTTCGTATATGATATCGTAGAAAAAGAAAATGATTTGTTATATGATATGGCTCCTGCCCTGATGAGGGCGGGAGCTTTTTTTTATCCGTCATCGAAAGAGAGATTTTTTCAATAGCAGCAACAATTTAAATTCAAATAACCAATGAACCAGATGCCCTTACAGATAACGCCCGCCGATCGGGTGAACAACGTACAGGAGTACTACTTTTCAGTAAAACTGAAAGAGATCGCCCGCATGAATGCCAACGGGGAGAATGTCATCAACCTGGGAATCGGGAGTCCGGATCTGCCCCCTTCGCCCGAAACCATCCGTGCGCTGACCGAGAGCGCCGCAAGAGCCGACGTACACGGCTATCAGCCTTACGTGGGTATTCCGGAACTCCGCGAAGAGTTCGCCCGCTGGTATCAGAAATGGTATGGGGTTACGCTCAATCCGGCCGATGAGATCCTGCCGTTGATCGGCAGCAAGGAGGGCATCATGCATATCTCGCTGGCCTTTCTGAACGAGGGCGACGGCGTGCTGGTTCCCAATCCGGGCTATCCCACCTACTCGTCGGTATCGCGTCTGGCCGGTGCCCGGATCTACAATTACGCGCTGAAAGAGGAGAATGACTGGTTCCCCGATTTCGAGGCGATCGAGGCGGCTGATGCCCGGGGTGAGATCGATCTGAAACGGGTGAAACTTATGTGGTGCAACTACCCGAATATGCCGACGGGGGCCAATGCCACACCGGAACTTTTCGAAAAGCTGGTAGCCTTCGGCCGCAAGCACAACATCGTCATCTGCCACGACAATCCTTACAGTTTTATCCTCAACGACAAGCCGCTGAGCATTCTCAGCGTCGAGGGAGCCAAGGAGGTTTGCATCGAGTTGAACTCCATGAGCAAGACTTTCAATATGCCGGGATGGCGAATCGGTATGGTGGCTACCAATGCCCGGTTCCTGCAGTGGATCCTGCGCGTGAAGAGCAACATGGATTCCGGTATGTTCCGCCCGATGCAGTTGGCGGCCGTCGAGGCTCTGAAGGCTCCGGCAAGCTGGTATGAGGAGATGACGCGCGTCTATCGCAAAAGACGGGCGCTGGCAACCGAGATCCTCGAGATGGTCGGTGCGAAGGTGCGCCCGAACCAGGTGGGAATGTTCCTCTGGGGTAAATTGGAGAAGAGTGGCTCGCTGCAGGGTGCTTCGTGTGTGAGCGAGGCCGTTTGCGACGAGGTGCTCCACCAGGCAAAGGTATTCATTACCCCCGGTTTCATCTTCGGTAGCGAAGGGGCCGACTACATCCGGATCTCGTTGTGCTGCAACGAAACGATGCTCTCGGAGGCTTTGCGGCGAGTGCAGGGCTTGCATGAGAATAAGTAATAAACGAATTGAAAAAAGCTAAAAAAATACAACCATGTCCACAACGATGAAAATAGAGAAATTGACCTTCCCCGGTGTAGACGGGAAACGTCCGGTAATTATTGCAGGCCCCTGCAGCGCAGAGAGCCGGGAACAGGTACTCAATACGGCAACCGAGCTGGCTGCCCGCGGCGTTAAGATCTTCCGTGCCGGGATTTGGAAACCCCGCACCAAACCGGGTGGGTTCGAGGGGATCGGTGTCGAGGGCCTTCCCTGGATGAAGGAGGTGAAGCAGCGCACCGGCATGCTTACGGCAACCGAGGTGGCTACGCCCCACCATGTTTTCGAGGCGATCAAGGCGGGTATCGACATCCTATGGATCGGAGCGCGAACCGTAACCAACCCGTTTGCCATGCAGGAGCTGGCCGATTCCCTGAAAGGGGTCGATATTCCGATCCTGGTGAAGAATCCGGTGAATCCCGACCTGGAACTGTGGGTCGGCGCGCTCGAGCGTCTGTACGGAGCCGGTATCCGACAGATGGGTGTCATCCATCGGGGATTCAGCTCGTACGAGAAGAAGATCTACCGCAATGCACCGCTCTGGCACATTCCCATCGAATTGAAACGGCGCTACCCGGAGCTCACCATTTTCTGCGACCCCAGTCATATCGGCGGAAAGCGTGAACTGGTTGCCCCGCTGGCTCAGCAGGCGCTCGACCTGAAGTTCGAGGGATTGATCATCGAGTCGCACTGCAATCCCGATTGTGCGTTGAGCGATGCCGCACAGCAGATAACCCCCGACGTATTGGATTACGTGCTCAAGATGCTGGTCGTTCGCGACAATACGCAGACTTCGGAAAACATCGGGGCGTTGCGTCGGCAGATCGACGAGATCGACGATCAGTTGCTCAGCCTGCTCGCAACGCGAATGAAGGTTTCGAAAGAGATCGGTGCCTACAAGAAGGAGAACAATATGCCGATTCTACAGACGGGACGTTACAACGACATTCTGGAGAATCGTGCAAAGAAGGGACAAAATATGGGCCTTTCCACCGATTTCGTGACTAATATCATGAAAGCCATTCACGAGGAGTCCGTCAAGGTACAGATGGAGGTTATGAAGTAGTCGTAAAAGGAATCGAACGAAATTAAAGGGAGAGAGGTCGATGCGGTTCAGGTGCCTGCCTGCGTCGGCCCCGTAAAAAAAGGAGAAATAGATACGATCATGGAAAAGAAAATGAAGATATTGATTCTGGGAGCCGGCAAGATGGGATCTTTCTTTACCGATTTGCTCAGTTTCAACCACAATGTTGCGGTTCTGGAGACGAATCCCGAACGGATGCGTTTTATCTACAACGCACTCCGGTTTACGGATTACAAGCAGGTGGAGGAGTTCGCTCCCGATATGGTCATTAACTGCGTGACGCTCAACTATACCATTCAGGCGTTCCGGGATGTGATACCATACCTTCCTCAGACCTGTATCCTGGCCGACATCGCTTCGGTCAAAACGGGTCTCAAGGAGTTCTATCAGGAGTGCGGATTCCGCTTTGTCTCGACGCACCCCATGTTTGGCCCTACGTTTGCCAACCTGGGCAACCTGCAGACCGAGAATGCTATCATTATCAAGGAGTCCGATTACCTGGGCAAGGTCTTCTTCAAGGACCTCTTCAATACCCTTAAGTTGAATATCTGCGAATACACGTTCGAGGGACACGACGAGGTGGTGGCTTACTCGCTCTCCATCCCCTTCGCCTCGACCCTCGTATTCGCCTCCATCATGAAACACCAGGATGCGCCGGGTACAACCTTCAAGAAACACATGGCGATTGCCAGGGGATTGCTTTCGGAGGATGATTACCTGCTGACCGAGATTTTGTTCAACCCCAATACACCGGCTCAGTTGGAAAAGATCATCGACGAACTGACCCGCCTGCGCACGATCGTAGAGAAGAAAGACAGTGCCGAAATGAAATGTTTTCTGGATGGTGTCAGACGGAATCTGGAATAGGTTAGGGAAGTTAGGATAGAAGTGGATCGACTGCGAAGTCGATAAAAGAGGCGGGGCCTTGGTGGGTCCCGCCTCTTTTTTTTAGTTTGATCCGTTATTCCATTGGCTCGACCGTCTTGATCGTACATCCGGGGTATTGTTCGAGTGCTTTCCGGAGCAGGAAGAGGGCACGGGCCAAATCTTCGCGTTTCAGCACGTAGGCCATGCGGACCTCGTTGCGTCCGTCTTCGTGGTTGGTGTAGAATCCCGAACCGGGAGCGAACATGACCGTCTCACCCTCGAAGTTGAATACGCGGAGAAGCCACTCGCAGAATTTGTCGCAGTCGTCGATCGGCAGGCGGACCATCGTATAGAAGGCCCCGTTCGGAATCGGCGAGTAGACACCTGGAATCTGGTTCAGTCCGTCGATCAGGAAGTTGCGGCGGGCGATATATTCGTCATAGGTGTTCTGCAAGTAGGATGCGGGTGCATCGATCGAGGCCTCGGCAACGATCTGTCCCAGCAGCGGGGGACTCAGACGGGCCTGAGCCAGTTTCATCATGGCGTTGTGAATCTCCATATTGCGCGTGATGACTGCGCCGATACGGATACCGCACTCGGAATAACGCTTCGATACGGAGTCGATCAGGATCACGTTGTTCTCGATTCCCTCCAGATGCAGAGCCGACATATAGGGTTCCTCCGTATAGCGGAATTCGCGATAGACTTCGTCCGAGAAGAGGAACAGGTCGTGTTTTTTCACGATGTCGCGCAGACGCATCATCTCGACATTCGTATAGACATAACCGGTCGGGTTGTTCGGGTTGCAGATCAGGATTGCCTTGGTCTTCTCGTTGATCAGTGCCTCGAACTCTTCGATATCAGGCAGTGCGAATCCGTCTTCGATATGGGTTTTGATCGGACGAACGACGATGCCGGCCTGTAGCGCAAACGACATATAATTGGCATAGGTCGGTTCCATCACGATTACTTCGTCGCCGGGATTCAGACAGGTCATGAAGGCGAATTGCAGCGCCTCCGAACCGCCCGATGTGACGATGATATTTTCCGGAGAGAGTTCAAGCCCGAAGGTTTTGTAATAACCGACCAACTTGTTCCGGTACGAAGCGTAGCCTTCGCTCGGGCTGTATTCGAGAATCTTGCGGTCGATGTGCTTGAGTGCTTCCAGACCGACTTCGGGCGTTTCGAGGTCGGGTTGACCGATGTTGAGGTGATAAATTTTGATTCCTCGGGCTTCGGCCTCATTGGCATAAGGCACGAGCTTGCGGATCGGAGAGGCCGGCAGTAAAACCGCGCGTTCTGAAATGTTGGGCATGGCGTGTTCGGTTTTTTATGAATATTTGTATCGTTTTTATTGGGGCTGGAGCGGGAAAACGGTTTCCTGCTTTCCCGTGGAATAAAAGCCGTACAAATTTAATGATATTTCTCAATTTCGCAAATCGAGGTGGCGGAGGTCCGATCCCCTAAAAGAGAGAACCTGTGTGTTGGCGGAATAACGAAAATTCCTATCTTTGATCTGAATTTTATCATTTATATTGTTAAACAAGATGAAAAAAATTTGCATTTTATTCGTTTTGCTGTCGTGTATGTGGAGCGGCAATGTATGGGGACAGACGGCTGAAGAGGTGATCGAACGTTCGTACAAGGCGGCCGGAATTGACCAGTTCGACGTGAAGAGTCAGAGTCTGAAGATGTCGATGTCGGTAACGGCTGGCGGCATGACCCTTCCGATTACCTCCGTGATGAAGTATCCCGACAAGATGAAAACCGAGATGAATATGATGGGGATGTCCGTGGAGATGATCGTACATGGGGATGAGGGATGGATTTCGGTCCCTGGGCAGGGAGTCCAGCCTCTTCCGAAAGAGCAGGTTGCGCAGATCCGGCAGCAGAACGATATCTTCTCCAGTATGAAATGGGATAAGAACGAGTATGATTTGCTGCTGCTTGACCCGGTAACAAAGGATGGCCGTCAATACGATGTGGTCGAATTCAAAGTCAAAGAGGGGGTGCAAATACCGGAAACGATCGAAAAGATGGTCGGCTATTTCGACCATGAAACGGGACTGATCGCTTTTATCGATATGGATATTGTCGAAGGAGGAGAATCCGTATCGACAAAGACGGTTATGGACAACTATAAGGAAGAGGATGGGGTTCGCTATCCCTCAAAAATGAAGGTCTATGTGAATGGAGTCGAAGTCTCTTCGATTGAAATTACGGAGTTCGATTTGGATTATCCGACTACCGACGAGATGTTTGCAAAACCGCAGTAATTTTTTGAGGCTATTAAACAAAAAAGGATCCGCACAATTGCGGATCCTTTTTTCTTGCCTGAATAGCGAGGAGATTACTTCGTAGCGAGTACTCGTTTCTCCTTGATGCGGGCTTTCTTTCCCGTAAGGTCGCGCAGGTAGTAGATACGCTTGCGACGAACCACGCCGTACTTGTTCACCTCGATGCTGTCGATGTGGGGAGAGTAGAGGGGGAAGATACGCTCAACGCCTACGCCGTTCGAAATCTTGCGGATCGTAAACATCTTGGTCTTGCCCGTACCCTTGATCTGGATAACTACACCACGGAAGCTCTGCAAACGCTCCTTGTTACCCTCGAGGATTTTGTACGTAACGGTGATCGTGTCACCGGCCTGGAACGACGGAACATCCGTCTTGGTCCACATCTGCTCGTTAACGAGCCGGATTAATGCATCCTTGTTCATTGTTGCAACAATTGTTTGATGATTCCTACGTTCAACATTACCGCTGCATCCGGCCTACCATGCACGGTCATTGCCATGCAATCCTGCAAGAATCAGCCGTTTAGACTGTCTGCTTTTGCCCCGACACCCAATGTAAGAGGTTGATACGGACTGCAAACATACAAATTTTTTTGCTTGCCGGCAACAGATTCCCGAAAAAACGGCGTTTTATTCCCGTGACACTTCGTTCGTTGTCAGTCCAGTCGGGAAATTGGAGCAGACGGTTACATGGCAATGACGAAAGCGTCGTGAAGTTTGTATTTTTTTCGTGGATGAAAAAATGGTCGTATCTTTGTCTCTAAGTCGGACGGGTTGGATTGTCCCGCTTGGACGGGATCCGAATTATAAAAAGATGAAAAAATGAAGGATAAATTGATATTCGTAACCAATGATGACGGTTACAATTCGAAAGGAATTCAGGCGTTGATCGAGGTGGCTCGACGTTTCGGTCGGGTCGTTGCCATCGCTCCGGAGACTCCTCAGAGCGGTATGAGCCAGGCGATCACGATGAATAACCCGCTTTTCATGAAAGAGAAGTTCAAGGAGGACGGGGTGGAGGTCTACTCCTTCTCCGGTACGCCGGTGGATTGTGTGAAGTTCGCGTTCGATTACTTCCTGAGGGGACAAAAGGTCGATTTGGCGATCTCGGGAATCAACCACGGCTCGAATTCGGCGGCCAACATCCTCTATTCGGGAACGATGGGGGCTGCGATCGAGTGCAGCTTCTATGATTGTCCCGCGATCGGACTTTCGCTGGACGACCATAGCCTGAATGCGGATTTCGATGCCTCGAAGATTGTCAGTGAGCAGATCATTCGTTCGGTAATCTCCACGCCGGTCGAGTTGCCGCTCTGCCTGAATGTGAATATCCCGAAGGGCCGTCCGGAGCAGATTCGGGGAATTCGTATTTGCCGCCAGAACAAGGGGTATTGGCGCGAAGACTTCTTCCGGAGAGAGGATCCGCGCGGAAGGGAGTACTTCTGGTTGACGGGTGCTTTCGTAAACGGCGAACCGGAGTCTACCGATACGGATGAGTGGGCTTTAGCCAACGGATATGTGGCCGTTGTCCCCGTACAGACCGATATGACCGATTATACGCGAATGCCAATGTTGGAGCGGATTTTCAAATAAATCCATTATATTTGTATATGCGCCGCCGCGTTTCCCGTGGAGAGGGGGGCGAACCGGGACTCATCCCGCGCGGGTGATCCCGCACGGAGCGGCCTGTAATCCTAAAACAGATGCCTTATGTGGATTAAGATTTTGCTGATCGTTGCTATTGCCATTCAGATGGTCGCTATGGTCTTTGCCGTTCGATTGATCCGGACGACCAAATATAATTCGATATGGATTTTGTTCGTCATCGGATTCACACTGCTCTCGGTAGAGCGGATCGTGCAGTTGATGCGGGCCAGCGGACAGGCATTGCCTTATGAGGTCTTCGTTTGGTTGGGGCTCGGCATCTCGATCAGTATGTCGATCGGCGTGATGTATGCCCACAAACTTTTCAGATACATCGCGCGGTTAAACCGTCAGCGACAGCTGCTTAACAAACGGATTCTGACAGCAGTCCTGCGTACCGAGGAGAAGTCTCGTTCGCACTTCTCGAAAGAGCTGCATGACGGATTGGGCCCGCTGTTGTCTTCAGCGAAGATGTCGCTGTCGGCGATCCGGCGCGAAAATCTGCCTGCCGATCAGCAGGAGATCATCGGAAATACGACTTATGTAATCGAAGAGGCGATCCGTTCGCTCCGGGAAATATCGAATAATCTCTCACCACAAGTCTTGAACGATTTTGGGTTGGCCCGCGGAATCCAGAATTTCATCAACAGAAGCTCCTCGGTGGACGAGGTGAAGATCCGCTTTACGACCAATCTGCGTGCGGAGCGTTTCGATACCGATGTTGAGGTGATCATGTACCGCATCGTCTGCGAGCTGATCAACAACTCGCTCAAACATTCGGGATGCTCTGAGATCAACCTTTCGCTGTCCAAGAGCGGGAACCTGCTCTCGCTCGACTATTCGGACAACGGGAAGGGGTTTGATCCGGAGGCGATGACCGATTGCGGCATGGGGCTTTCGAATATCGCTTCGCGTATCAATTCGTTGAACGGGACCTTCGATATCGCCAGTGCGAAAGGAAGGGGAATGCGAGCCAAGGTACAAGTGAAAACCGGGCCTGATCGGGAGGTGAAATCATGATCGAGTCGGAATGTAAAATCGTGTTGGTAGACGACCATTCACTTTTCCGCACCGGATTGCGAGGGTTGATTGAAGGACGTAAGGGCTTGCGGGTAGTGGCCGAAGCTTCCAGCGGAGAGGAGTTTTTGGCTCTGTTGCCGGGACTTGAAAACGAGGTGGTCTTTATGGACTTTTCAATGCCGGGGATCAACGGTGCGGAGACGACCGAACGCTCCCTTGCCGTGAAACCGGGGCTCAAGGTGATCGCTCTTTCGATGTTCGGGGAGGAACGCTACTATTCGAGAATGGTCGAAGCCGGGGCTAAAGGGTTCCTGATGAAAGATTCTCCGTTCGAGGAGGTGATTGGGGCGATCGAGGCTGTCCGGGAAGGCGGGACCTATTTCTGCGAGCAGTTATTACGTTCGCTGGCCAGTCGAATGCAGACGGTGCATTCCGACAGGGAGGAGTCCGAGGAGTTGCTGTCGACCCGGGAGATTGAGATCCTGGTCTGCGTCTGCCGAGGGTTGTCCAATCAGGAGATCGCCGAAGAGTTGTTCATCTCCAAGCGTACCGTGGACAAGCACCGGGCGAATATTCTGGAGAAGACAGGGTGTAAGAATACGGCCAGCCTGGTCGTCTATGCCATCAAGCACGGACTGGTGGACATCTTATAGGACGGGGCGAATCCGCCTGTCGGGAATTCCCTCTTTTTGGGGGGAAGCCATTTTGTGACCGATACCTGCCGCAGAATGATTCTTGCAGGAAAATTTTGGACGTGTCGGATAATTTCCTATATTTGCGTGTTGTGAAATGATCCTGCCCCGTTGCGGACGGGTAAAACTTGATAAAAGAAGATATGAAAAAATTAATTAGTTTGCTTGCAATGGCACTTTGCGGAGTGGCTCTGGTTGGTTGCGGTGGCGACGAGGGTGGCAACGAGCCTCCTGCCCCTACTCCTAAGGAAGATGTTTTCGGCTGGCATATGACCAGTTGGGAGATCGGTGGTGAAGACACGGATTTCCCGAAAGAGGTCTATCTGGTCCTGACGAAAGATGCGGAACAGACTCAGGAATCGGTAGAGGTAGGTACGTTTACGATGTATCAGGATGTCGTCTCTAATGGTTTTGAGAAAATAACCGGAACTTACACGTTCAATCAGGCAACCCAGCAGCTCGATGGCGAATATTCCGATGGAGAGGCTTGGGCTTATTCCTATACGGTCTCCGGGGCGACGCAAATATCTTCTCTGGAAAGTGCCAGCGAGGAGACAATGACCTTGACAGCAACGGCTGACCCTGACTATAAAATGGTTTATGAGTCTTTGCAGATCCCGGCAACGGTGATCGACAATGCTTTGAGTCGTGAACAAGCATCGACGCAGAGCGTTCGTGCCGGCATTCGAATTCTGTAGTCGGGGGTGCGAAATCGATATGAAAAGAGGACTGTTTTGCAGTCCTCTTTTTTTATGCATACGGCCGGCTGGCTGAGACTTGACACGGCTTCTGTCAGATTTCGGAACGGAGCTCTTCGGAAATTTTTTCGTACCCCGGTTTATTCAGTAGCGCGAACATCTTTTTTTTGTAAACTTCGACACCGGGTTGATCGAAGGGATTGATTCCGAGCAGGTAACCGCTGATGCCGCATGCTTTTTCGAAGAAATAGATCAGGGCCCCCAACGTGCGGGCGGATATTTCGGGAATTCTGACACGAAGATTGGGAACACCTCCTTCTACGTGGGCAATGCATACGCCCGATTCGGCCGTATGGTTGATCTCGGAGAGCCTTTTCCCGCTCAGGTAGTTGAGTCCATCGAGATTTTCCCTGTCCGGATTGATTACGATCCGCGTTTGTGAGTTTTTTACCGAGATAACGGTCTCAAACAGATTTCTTTCCCCTTCTTGAATGTATTGTCCCAAGGAGTGGAGATCGGTCGAGAACAAGGTGCTGGTCGGGAAAATACCCCGTCCCTGTTTCCCTTCGCTTTCACCGAAAAGCTGCTTCCACCATTCTGTGAAATATTGCAACTGGGGTTCGTATGTGGCTAAAATCTCGATATTGAATCCTTGCCGGTATAACATGTTCCGGACAGCTGCATAGCAGGCAGCCGGATTCTCTGCGAACGGACGATCAGTTGCGGTCGAGAGCTCCATCAGTCGGGCTCCGTCAAGCAGAGCTCGAATATCGATGCCTGCAGTAGCAAGTGGCAGCAATCCCACCGGGGTAAGTACCGAATATCGTCCTCCTACGTTGTCTGGAATAGCAAACGTTGTGTACCCTTCCCGATCGGCCATGGTTTTCAAAGCCCCTTTGGCGTGATCCGTGACTGCTACGATCCGACGAGCTGCTTCCTTGCAACCGTATCGGCGTTCGAGTTCTTCCCGAAACAGGCGGAATGCGATTGCCGGCTCGGTCGTCGTGCCCGACTTGGAGATAGCAATTACGGCGATCGAACGCTCTTCGACAGCTTGCAATAACCGGGCGTGATAATCTTCCGAAAGATTTTGTCCGGCGAATAGCAAAATAGGGGTATCTTGTTGTCGGTGCAGAAGTTGGAACGGGTCCTGCAAGGCTTCGTAAACGGCACGTGCTCCCAAATAAGAGCCGCCGATCCCGATGCAGATGATCACGTCGGCCAATGCCCGCAAACGGGCCGCCTCCTTTTCGATGCGGCACAACTCCTCTTCGCTTGTCGAAGAAGGGAGGGTTACCCATCCCAACATATCGTTTCCGGGACCTTGCCCGTTATGTATCAACTCATTTGCACGGATGGCCTCCGCTATTATCTGGTCGGAGAGCGAGATCCCGATGCGTGACAGGTCGAACGACAGGGTGTTCATGGTCGAAATCAGATTAATTTCGTGGTGAGTTCCTGCATGGCTTCCCGTACGGGAGCTTCCTTATACAATACATTATAGACCATGTCGGCGATAGGCATGTTTACCTGGTACCGAGCATTGATATGACGGATGCAGTCCGCTGCGAAATATCCTTCGGCTACTTGTGTCATTTCATCCAGTGCATCGTGAACCGTGCTGCCGTGTCCGATAAGCAACCCCAACCGGCGGTTGCGGCTGTAAACGGAGTAGCAGGTTACCAATAGGTCTCCTAAATAGGCCGACGCGCGGGTTTCCCGTTCGTCCGGGAAGCTCTCCCTGACGAAGCGTGACATCTCCATGGCGCTGTTCGAAATCAGTACGGCCAGGAAGTTGTCGCCATATCCCAGACCAATGGCCATTCCTACGGAAATGGCGTAGATATTTTTGAGAATGGTGGCATATTCGATGCCATACAGGTCGGTCGAATAGGAGAGTCGGATATAGTCGGTTGCGAATTTGTCTCCTAATACATGTGCATTCTCTGCATCGGTGCATACAACGGTCAGGTACGAGAGTCGTTCGAGCGAAACCTCTTCGGCATGAGAAGGGCCGGTAATGATTCCCAATTGCTTGAATGACAGTTCGTAGTGGTCGTGTATGTATTCGATGACGGTGTTGTAGTCGCCCGGAACGATTCCCTTGATCGCGGAGATGACGAATTTGTCCTTGAGCGATACGGTTAGCGGTTCAAGCGTTTTTTTCAGATAGGCCGAAGGGGCTGCTAAGATAATAATATCGGCTTCGGCAACCACTTCGTTCAGGTCGTCAGATGGGGCGATGCGGGATCGGTCGAACTTCACGTTACTCAAATAGCGCGGATTGCGACCGTGTTTTTTTAGACTTTCCAATACTTCCGGGTTGCGGACGTACCATCCGATGCATGGTTCGTTCTCCGTGAGGACTTTGGCCAAGGCGGTCGCCCAACTACCGTATCCGATGACGGCGCATTTCGAACGGCTGTTTATTTTGTAATCCATAGCGTTGTCGGATTGAAATTTTATTATACAAAAGTAAATAAAAAACGCGAAAGCCCCTATATATTTTCTATTCTTTTTCCTACCTTTGTCCATGATGCGCCGCCGTGAATCCAGCTTGAGTGGGTTTTTAGGCGTAATGATTTGATTTTTAGTAGTTAGAGAAATATATTATCCCGGAGAAACAGATAGGATTATGGGACTTTTTTCATTGACACAGGAGTTGGCTATCGATTTGGGTACGGCCAATACGCTGATTATCCATAACGGCAAGGTGGTCGTTGACGAACCTTCGATCGTGGCTTTGGATGTTCATTCAGGAAAGCTGGTGGCGATCGGGACGCAGGCGCGTCAGATGCACGAGAAGACCAACCCCAACATCAAGACGATCCGCCCCTTGAAGGACGGCGTGATCGCCGATTTCAATGCTACGGAGCTGATGTTGCGCGGCATGATCAAAAAGGTCAAGACGACGGGCAACCTGTTCGCTCCGTCGCTGCGCATGGTGGTTTGCATCCCGTCCGGGTCGACCAACGTGGAGATACGTGCCGTACGCGACTCGGCCGAGCACGCCGGAGGACGCGAGGTTTACATGATTTATGAACCGATGGCTGCCGCTCTGGGGGCAGGCCTGGATGTGGAGGCTCCGGAGGGGAATATGGTGATCGATATAGGTGGCGGTACTTCCGAAATCGCCTGCATCTCATTGGGAGGAATCGTCTGCTCGGAGTCGATCAATGTGGCTGGAGATGTCTTTACTAGCGATATTCAAAGCTACATTCGCCAGCAGCACAACATCCGTGTCGGCGAGCGTACGGCCGAGGCAATCAAATGTGCGATCGGTTCGGCATTGACGGAATTGGATGAGGAACCGGAAGATTACGTGTTGACCGGTCCCAATATGTTGACAGCCTTGCCTCAGACTGTGTCGCTCAGTTATAGTGAGGTGGCTTATGCCATGGAGAAATCGCTCGTCAAGTTGGACGCGGCTCTGATGAAGGTGCTCGAGACAATGCCTCCCGAATTGTATGCCGATATTGTGAAGAACGGCATCTATTTGGCCGGAGGCGGTGCGTTGATTCGAGGTTTGGATAAACGTTTGAATGCAAAAACGGGAATCCCGTTCCATATTGCAGAAGATCCGTTGCGGGCGATTGCCCGCGGTACGGGTATTGCGCTCAAAAATATCAATCGTTTCTCGTTCTTGATGAAATAAAACCCCGTCGTCGGGCTGTTCGTGTGCCGTGTATAAGCTGATCGAATTTCTACGTAGAATTTACGTAGTGGTGCTGTTTATCGTTTTCGAAGCGGTCGCTATCGGATATTATGCGCAGTCGTCGAACTATACACAAGCCAAATTGTTGACCGGCTCCAATCGTGTAGTCGGCGGAGTGCAGGGTGCTTTGAATGATGTGCGTGGTTATTTCCGGCTTGGTCGTGAAAACAGGCGTCTGGTTGATCGCATTACCGAGCTCGAAGAGGAATTGGCCGTGTATCGACAAATGGATGCCGATTCGGCTCGTAAAGAGTTGTTGCGGGCTCCGGGGGTGAAACCGTACCGAATGACTGTGGCGCGTGTCATCTCGAATTCGATCAACAAGGAGCACAATCTGATTGTATTGGATCGTGGCGAACGTGACGGCGTTTCGACCGGGATGGGGGTTCTCTCTTCAGACGGGGTAATGGTCGGTTACGTGGTGGCTTGCTCCGATCGACACGCCGTTGCCGTTTCGATTCTCAATACCTCTTTCCGGGCCAGTGGAAAATTGGCCGGCGATGATTATTTCGGGTCGATTTATTGGACCGGAGGCGATCGCTATCATGTCAACATGAAGGAACTCTCGAAATATGCGAGCATTGGAGAGGGGAGAGAAGTGGTCTCTACGGGATTCTCACAATATTTTCCGGAGGGTGTTTTGATCGGATATGTGGAGAGTTATTCGCTTTCCGACACGCAGATGGCTTATGATGTCGAGATCCGGTTGGCGGTGGATGTTTCGCAATTGACCGATGTTATTTTGGTCGATATTTCGGATCAGGACGATATTCGCCGACTGGAAAACGAGGCGGCCCGGCAAAACAGGTGATACGATGTACAGAACATTTCCATATATCGTTCTATTTGTGGTCGTGGCGTTGTTACAGGTCTTCCTGTTGAACAACCTCACGATCAGCGTTTATCTGAATCCGTTGGTTTATATCGCTTTCATCATTCTGTTGCCGATAGAGACCCCGCCGGTGGTAGTGCTGTTTTGCGCTCTGTTGACGGGTGTGACGATGGACTGGACGATGGGCGTTCCTGGATTGAATACGCTTGCCACATTGCCGGCGGCCATGTTACGTCGCCCTATACTGGCCTCTATTGCCGGGAAGGAGACTTTGCGCGAGGGTGGAGTCCCGTCGGTGGAGCGATTGGGGCGAAACGTTTTCCCGCGTTATGTAATCGCCATGGTTTTGATCCAGCATTTTTTGTTTTTCGCCTTCGAGTCTCTTTCGTGGGCGCATATCTTGCATACGTTTTTGCGACTGGTGGCGAGCAGCGCCGTAACGATAGCTTTCGTTTGGTTGTTGGCCCGGTTTTTCCTCTCTAAATTTACGATGCGAAAATGAGTGATCGGGCGGATGGTTTTGTCCGGATGCGGACGTTGCAGATCGTAGTATTGGCCGTTTTCGTCGTGATTGCGGCCCGATTGGTCTATATTCAGCTCATCGACGATCGGTATGAAAAGCTGGCCAAGGGAAATACGTTGCGTTACGAGGTGTTGTATCCCTCCAGGGGAGAGGTCTATGATCGAAACGGCGAGTATCTGGTACAGAGTCGCGAGTGCTACGATTTGATGGTCGTTTATCGGGAGATGGATCGTGGAGGCTTTGATACGACCCTTTTTTGTCAGGTGACCGGTATTTCACGGGAGGCATTGGTCCGAGAGCTGGCTAATGCGCGAGTCAGACCACGGGCTCCGAGAATGGTGATGAACTATATGTCCAAGGAGGACAAACTTCGTTTCGACGAGTGTAATTTCAGCGGTTTCTATACGGTTTACCGGACGGCACGGCAGTATCCCCGCAAGATCGGCGGCAATCTGCTCGGATATGTGGGCGAGGTGGATGCGGATATGATCAAGCGCGACCCTTCGTACCAGGCCGGAGAGTATATCGGCATTAGTGGTGTCGAGTCTGCCTATGAGGATGTTCTCCGAGGGAAAAAGGGTGTGAAGATCTCCGAGGTGGATACGCATGGAGCGATCAAGGGTTCCTATATGGAGGGACGATTCGATTCGCTGCCCGTTCCCGGGAAATCGATCGTCTGTACGATCGATGCCCGACTGCAACTGTTTGCCGAGGAGCTGATGAAGGGAAAGGTCGGAGCCGCCGTGGCTATCGAACCTTCGACCGGAGAGATTTTGATGATGGTCTCTTCGCCGACGTACGATCCGGACGAACTGGTCGGCCGCGAGCGGGGCAACCACTACATGGAGATGCTTTACAACAAACGTCGTCCACTCTACAACCGAGCCATCCGTTCGCCGTTTCCTCCCGGATCGACTTTCAAACTGGTCCAGGGCTTGATCGGTATGCAGGAGGGTGTGCTGGTCCCGTCGATGCGTTATCCCTGTCACGAAGGGTATCAAGTCGGGCGATTACGGGTTCGATGTCATTCGCATGCATCTCCACTCGATCTTCGTTTTGCCGTAGCGACCTCTTGCAACGCCTATTTTTGTTATGTCTTTCGCGATATTCTCGAAAACCCGAAGTACGAGAGCGTGAAGGATGGATTCGATGTTTGGCGAGAATATGTCCTCAGTTTCGGATTCGGTCGTAAACTCGATTCGGATTTCCTGGGGGAAGGGAACGGTTATGTCCCCGATCGGGGTTTCTACGATAACAGCTATCGAAAATCCTGGAATGCATTGACTGTACTGTCGCTCGCGATCGGCCAGGGCGAGTTGGGTTGTACACCGTTGCAGATGGCGAATTTGGCTGCGATTATCGCCAACCGGGGATATTATTATATCCCGCACATTGTTCGATCGGTTGAGGGACAGGATTCTTTGGACCGCCGTTTCTACGAACGGCATTATACGAAAGTGGATTCAAAATATTTTGAACCGATCGTCCAGGGTATGTGGCAAGGTGTCCATGAACCGGGCGGAACGTCTCAATTGGCTAAATTGCCCGGACTGGATGTTTGCGGCAAAACCGGTACGGCTCAGAATCCCAGAGGACAGGATCATTCGACCTTCCTTTCGTTCGCCCCGAAGGATAATCCGAAGATCGCCATTTCGGTTTATGTCGAGAACGGCGGATTCGGGGCTGCGACGGCGCTCCCTATCGCCAGTCTGATTGAAGAACTCTATTTGACCGACACCATCACGCGCCCCTGGTTGGTCGAGATGGTTAAACAGAAACAGATTTATTATCCGGCGTATGATAAATAACGGTATAGGCAAGTTGTTCGAAGGGGTCGATCGATGGACGGTCTTGCTCTATGTGTTGATCGTATTGGTCGGATTCGTCTCCATTACGTCGGCCTCGTACGATGATGGTATTGCAAGTACCTTCTCGTTTTCGCACTTCTATATGAAACAGCTCGTCTGGATCGGCGGAGCCTTTGCCGCGGCCATCATCGTACTGTTGATCGATGCGAGCGTATATCACAAGTGGGCCTATCTGCTCTATATATTAGGCCTGTTGCTGTTGCTCTCCACGCTGGTTGTGGGACGCGAAGTGAATGGTGCAAAAGCATGGTTCGAGTTCGGATCGTTCCGGGTTCAACCGGTCGAATTCGCCAAGATTGCGACAGCTCTCGCGCTGGCCCGTGTGATGAGTACCAGCACCTTCTCGATCAACCGTTCGGGCGACCTGTTCAAGGTCGGGCTTGTAATCTGTCTGCCATTGTTGATCATCATTCTACAGAACGATACGGGCTCCGGTATCGTGCTGGCCTCGCTGCTCTTCGTGCTCTACCGCGAGGGACTCAACAAGTGGCTCTGTATTCCGATCCTGTTGATTGCAGTCCTGTTCATCTTCTCATTCCTCTTTACGCCGATGACTCTGCTCGTGATGCTGATTCTGGTTTGCACCCTTTCCGAGGCAATGATGAACCGGGTATGGCGCTCCCGCATTATCTACCTGGCTTCACTCGCGTTGGGTACGCTCGTACTCTATTTGGCCATGTTCCTGATCACTCCGGGTGCGATGGATCTTTATCGCTGTTTGCTGATAATAACACTCGTGTCGTTAGTGGGGGTTGCGGTGTATGCCTTCCGGAGCAATTTGCGCAATATCTTTATCATGATCGGGCTGTTTCTGTTGGCCATGTTGTTCGTTCCGACGACCGATTACATTTTCAATTCGGTCCTCAAGGAGCATCAGCAGAACCGTATCCTGAGTTTCCTGGGACTGGTCAGCGATCCGCTCGGAACGGACTACAATGTAAACCAGGCGAAGATTGCCATCGGATCGGGCGGTTGGTTCGGCAAGGGATTCATGCAGGGAACCCAGATCAAATACGGTTTTGTTCCCGAAAAACATACCGATTTCATCTTCTGTACGGTCGGAGAGGAGTGGGGTTTCGTGGGAACGATGTTCGTGTTGTCGCTCTTTTGTCTGCTTATTTTGCGCTTGATGCGCATGGGAGAGCGGCAGGAGGAACCTTTCGGCCGGATCTATTGCTATTGCGTCGCAGCGTTCCTGCTCTTCCATCTGTTGGTAAATGTGGGAATGACGATCGGATTGATGCCCGTGATGGGTATTCCGCTGCCTTTTGTCAGCTACGGAGGATCCTCGTTGATTGCCTTTACCATCATGCTGTTTATTGCCGTACGGCTCGACGCTTCGACCCGACAATACTATTTCCGATAAATTAGTCACATTAAAATAACACACAATCTTCATTATGAACGAACACGATCGCAAAGGATTGACTTCCGAACAGGTGGCCGAAAGCCGCCGCCTGCACGGGGACAATGTCATTACGCCGCGTAAAGGGGATTCTGCCTGGAAGTTGTTGCTCGACAAGTTCCGCGACCCGATCATTCAAGTGCTCTTGATTGCGGCTTTGCTCTCTTTGGCTATGGCTTTTTTCGATGGGGAATTCATGGAGACTATCGGAATCATCTGTGCCATTATCCTGGCTACGTGCGTGGGATTCTTCTTCGAGTTGGATGCCATGCGCCGCTTCAAACGTCTCAATCAGGTGAATGAGGACATTCCGGTAAAGGTAATGCGCGACGGCGTGGTAACGGAGGTCCCGCGTCGGGATATCGTGGTCGGCGACCTGGTGTTCGTGGAGAACGGAGAGACGATCCCCGCCGACGGCAAATTGATCGAGGCTGTTTCGCTCAAGATCAATGAATCGACCCTGACCGGAGAGCCGGAGGTGGATAAGACGACCGACGAGCGTTTCTTTGAGGAGGAGGCGACCTATCCCTCCAATATGTTGATGCGTGGTACGACGGTCGTGGACGGTTACGGCAAGATGATTGTCGAGGCGGTGGGAGACCATACCGAGGCTGGACGTGTAACCGAACAGTCAACCATGGTGAGCGATGAGCCTACACCGCTCAATCGCCAGTTGACGCGCCTTTCTCGCCTGATCGGAAAGATCGGTATTGCGGTTTCGATTACGATTTTTGTGGCGTTGCTCATCAAGGCTTATATGAACGGCCAGTTGAATACGTCGGACTGGGTCGCTACCTCGCATGAGGTACTGCGTATCTTCATGGTGTCGGTCGCTTTGATCGTGATGGCTGTTCCGGAGGGTCTGCCGATGAGTATTACCTTGTCGCTGGCCATGTCGATGCGCCGAATGCTGAAGACGAACAACCTGGTGCGGAAGATGCACGCTTGCGAGACGATGGGTGCTGTGACGGTAATCTGTACGGATAAAACGGGAACGCTTACGCAGAACCGGATGCATGTCGAGCAGATCGTTCGTTACAGCGAGGTGGACGACCGTTTGCTGGCCGAGGTAATTGCGGCCAACTCGACGGCTTTTCTCGATGGAGCGGGGGCCCCGATCGGTAATCCGACCGAAGGTGCTCTGTTGCTTTACCTCAAGGAGCAGGGATTCGATTACGCTGCACTGCGTGAAGGGGCTGCCATTGTCGATCGGATGACCTTTACGACCGAGCGCAAGTTTATGGCGACGATCATAAGCAGCGGTGTGAACGGGAAACGGTTGATCTGTGTCAAGGGTGCTCCTGAGATTGTACGTAAGATGTGTCTCCCGGACGGGAAGGATGCTCAGGTGAACGAGCAGTTGGCTCAGTTCCAGGGAAGCGCGATGCGTACGTTGGGTATCGCCTACGCCGAGACGACGGCCGACAAGTGCGAGGATGCACTGCGTAATCCGGAGTTGGCGTTCGTGGCTGTGGCTGCTATTATCGACCCCGTGCGCGAGGATGTCCCGGCCGCTGTTGCCCGGTGTATGAACGCCGGTATTGCTATTAAGATCGTTACGGGAGATACCTCGGCTACGGCTCGGGAGATTGCCCGCCGTATCGGCTTGTGGAACGATGAGAAGGATTCGGCTCGAAACGAGATAACCGGTGTCGAGTTCGCGGCCATGAGCGACGAAGAGCTGCTCGACCGGGTCGGTGATTTGAAGATCATGGCGCGTGCACGCCCGCTCGACAAACAGCGTCTGGTGCGGTTGCTGCAGCAGAAAGGCGAAGTGGTGGCCGTTACGGGAGACGGAACCAACGATGCCCCGGCACTCAACTTTGCCAATGTGGGCCTTTCGATGGGTACGGGTACGTCGGTAGCCAAGGATGCCAGCGATATCACGCTGCTCGATGATTCGTTCACGTCGATCGCTTCGGCGGTTATGTGGGGACGCTCCCTGTATCGGAACATCCAGCGTTTCGTCCTCTTCCAGCTCACGATTAACTTTGCTGCGATCATTGTGGTCTTCTTTGGGTCCCTGTTCGGAACCGAAATGCCGCTGACGGTTGTACAGATTCTGTGGGTTAATATCATTATGGATACCTTTGCCGCGTTGGCCATGGCTTCGCTGCCGCCCAATCCGGCTGTGATGAACGAGCCTCCGCGTCCGCGCGATGAGTTTATCATTACGCCGGCCATGGCTCGTACGATCTTTACCTGCGGTGCCGTATTCGTCGCAATCCTGCTCGGAATGCTCTTCTACTGGCGGGCTACGACCGGGGCGCTTACCATCGAACAGTTGACCATCTTCTTCTCGGTATTCGTATTCCTGCAGTTCTGGAATATGTTTAACGCCAAAGGATTCGAGGCGTGCCACTCCGTATTGCACGATTTGAAGGGAAGTCGCACCTTCTTCCTGGTGCTGTTGTTTATTGCCGTCGGACAGATCGTAATCGTAGAGTGGGGCGGTGCCGTATTTCGTACTACGCCGCTTTCGCTCGTACAGTGGATCGAGGTGATCGGTTATACATCATTGATAGCAATTCTCGGAGATATTGTCAGGACTATTCGTCGATGTCTGCATCCCCGGTCGAATTGTCGTAAATAGTTAAACGAGAGGAGACCGGTAAAAGACCGCTCTCCTCTTGTTCTGATTTATGTTTCAGAGCCTTTGTCGTTTATGGGGATAAAGAGGTCTTTTTGTATATTTTGATGCGAGCGATAATATTGTTGTGTTTGCTGTTGGCATTCCCGGTACGTGGTTTTGCATACATAGATTCATTGAAGCCCCATTCTCTGGAGAAGCCCCAATCGGCCTTTGTCCAGAGAATGGAGAAGATAACCTCTTCCCGAGCCTATCGGATGACCTATATCGGGGTCCCGCTTATCGTTACAGGTATTATTATTCAGGAACGTGATCGAGGATTCCGCTATTTGAGGAATGATTATATTCCTACGTTTCGTTATCATTATGATGATTATTTGCAGTATGCCCCCGCAGCGTTGATGCTGGGTCTGAAAGCCGGTGGTGTCAAGGGCCGCAGCTCGTGGGGACGAATGTTGGTGAGCGATGCCTTTTCGGCGGCATTGATGGCCGGAGCGGTGAATACCTTGAAATACACCTGTAAAATGACTCGTCCGGATGGGTCAAACCGACATTCATTTCCATCGGGACATACGGCAACCGCATTCATGACGGCGACGATGTTGTATAAGGAGTATGGGGCGAGAAGTCCATGGTACAGCATTGCCGGATATTCGATGGCGACCGCAACAGGCGTATCTCGAATGCTCAATAACAAACATTGGCTCAGCGATGTGATGGTTGGGGCCGGTATTGGAATTCTCTCCGTCGAATTGGGCTATTTGTTCGCAGATCTGATCTACAAGGATCGGGGCCGGAATGATTTGAGTAAGCAGGATTACGAATTTCTTTACGATCGTTTCCGGTGTCCTTCGTTCCTGGGAATAGACGAGGGGCTGGAGGTCATTATGGGGCATTATCGTCCGGCATCCGATATGCACGTAACGTTCGAGGTCGGTATTAGCCAAGGTATCGAAGGAGCCTGGTTCTTGTCCCCTTATGTCGGTATCGGAGGGCGTATTGCCGTTTCCAGTTCTCCGTTGCGGGTCAATCATGAGATGTCGATCGATCGCTTGAGCGGAGCCATGGCCTGCCTGGGTGGGTATATCTCTTATCCACTGTCTTCCAGGTGGTTGGTGGGAGGAAAAGTACAGGGAGGATATTTGCATTACAAAGCCCTCTCTTCCGACCAATATTTGTTGGGAAAGATCGGAGGCCCTGTATTCGGTGCAGGTACCTCGATGACTTTCCGGGCCAATTATAATCTCGATCTTCGTTTCCAGACGACTTATTATTTACAGCCGCCTATGCGTCATGGGAGCGATCAGTATCTCAATACGATGCATCTATCCATTACCATCTGTATGGCTTTTTGAGAAAGGCGTACCTTTATATCCGGGGTCGGAGTGTGGGATCAACTGCAAGCCGTCTGGATCCCTTATATTATATTTTTATCGATCGATACCAGAGATAAAAAAGAAAGGGGTGCGATGTAAATCGCACCTCTTGTCGTTAAGAAAAGGTCGGATTAGAAAACGCCCTGCTCGAGCATTGCCTGAGCGACCTTCATGAAGCCTGCGATGTTGGCACCCTTCACATAGTCGATGTGGCCATCGGCCTGTTTGCCGAACTTAACGCACGCGTTGTGGATGCTCTCCATGATGAAGTGGAGTTTCTCGTCCACCTCTTTGCCAGACCAGGAGAGGTGCATGCAGTTCTGAGTCATCTCGAGACCCGAAGTAGCAACACCACCGGCGTTTACAGCCTTACCAGGAGCGAAGAGGATACCAGCCTTCTGGAATGCGTGGATAGCCTCCGGCGTGCAACCCATGTTCGAAACCTCGGCGCAGCACCAGGTGCCGTTCTTCAGCAGCTCAGCTGCATCGTCGCCGTTCAACTCGTTCTGGAATGCGCAAGGCAGAGCGATATCGCACTTGATGCTCCATGCTTTCTTGCCCGGAGTGAAGGTAGTGCCAGGGAATTTTTCTGCGAACGGAGCAACGATGTTGCGGTTCGATGCGCGGAGCTCCAGCATATAGTCGTTCATCTCGGCAGTCATACCGTTCGGGATGAATACGACACCGTCAGGACCGGAGATACCGATAACTTTAGCACCCAGCTCCATAGCTTTCTTCGATGCACCCCAAGCTACGTTACCGAAGCCGGATACAACAACCGTCTTGTCCTTGATGCTCTTGCCGGCCAGTTTCAGCATGTGCTCTACGAAATAGAGTGCGCCGAATCCGGTTGCCTCAGGACGGAGGATAGAACCACCCCAAGTCTCACCTTTACCGGTCAAAACGCCCGTGTGGTACTGGCGAGCCAGTTTCTGATACATACCGTTCAGGAAACCGATCTCACGGCCGCCTACGCCTACGTCGCCGGCAGGAACGTCGGTGTCAACACCGATGTTGCGCCACAACTCAAGCATGAAGGCCTGGCAGAAACGCATGATCTCCGCATCCGATTTGCCGGTCGGATCGAAGTCCGAACCACCTTTTGCACCACCCATAGGAAGCGTCGTCAAGGCGTTCTTGAAAGTCTGCTCGAAACCGAGGAACTTCAGCATAGAGGGGTTAACAGCCTTGTGGAAACGCAGACCACCTTTGTAGGGGCCGATTGCGCTGTTGAACTGAACGCGGTAACCAAGGTTGGTCTGTACCTCGCCTTTGTCATCAACCCACGTTACGCGGAACGTGAAGATACGATCCGGCTCAACGATACGCTCTACGATTTTGGCCTTCTCAAATTCAGGGTGTTGGTTGTAAACCTCCTCGATTGACTCGAGTACCTCGCGTACAGCCTGCAGGTATTCGTTTTCACCCGGGTGCTTACGCTCCAATTCTGCCATTAAATTGTTAACGTTCATAATCTATTGATTTAAATTTGTGGTTTAACGCTGAGCAAAGATAGTATTTATTCTTATAGATTGTAATTTATTTTTGTCGAAAAGATTGCTTTTTTTCAGAATGTTGCTTTTGCTTGTTAAAATCTGACGGTGATAATCCCTTTTTGCCGGGGGCATGACGTGCTTTTCTCCTATATAATCAGAGGCTCGGGGTGAAAGTTGTATGGAAAGGAGAAATAAGAGGCATTTTTGGGAAAATATTTGCTATCTTTGTTGGGATAAAACCTTTTAATCGACAATGAGCTCAGACAAATATATTTTGCAGGAGGTGACCGATGCGCGTACCGAGCGCGAGTTCCTTGATCTGCCCCGACGGATTTACAAGGGGAATCGGAACTGGGTGTGCCCCCTCGATCCGACCATTCAGGCTGTTTTCGACCCGAAAAAGAACGATATGTTCGCTGAAGGAGAGGCGATTCGCTGGATCGCCCGTAATGCTCAGGGCGAGGTGGTCGGCCGTATTGCGGCTTTCTATGACAGGGAGCACGCCTATCTGGAGGAGCAACCGACGGGTGGTTGCGGCTTCTTCGAGGCGATCAATGACCAGGAGCTGGCCAATCTGTTGTTCGATGCAGCCCGTATGTGGCTTGCCAGTCGGGGAATGGAGGCGATGGACGGGCCGATTAACTTCGGACCGCGTAATTCGTGGTGGGGCCTGCTGGTAAATGGATATGAATTCCAGCCTCTTTACGAGAATCCTTACAATCCCCCTTATTATAAGGAGCTCTTTGAAAATTACGGATTTCAAAACTATTTCGATCAGAATACCTATATCTGGCGTATCGATACCGGTACCCTGCCGACCCGTTCCCGTGAGCGTGCGGCCCATCTGTACGAAACGCCGGGATACCGTGTCGGCCATCTCGACATGAAGAATCTGGAGGAGGCTGCTGAAAACATACGTCTGATCTATAACAAGGCGTGGGCTCTGTTCTCGGGTGTAAAGCCGATGACGCGCGAAGAGGCACTCGAGATGATGCGGACGATGCGCCCGATTATCGACCCGGAGATCATCTTTTTTGCCTGGTTCAACGATGAACCGATCGGATTCTTCGTGATGATTCCCGACCTGAACCGTCTGGTCGGCCGCTTCAACGGTAAATTCGGCCTGTGGCAGAAGTTGCAGCTCATGTGGGATCTGAAGGTTCGCAAAAAGTGCGACCGTATGTTCGGAGTCATCTTCGGCATTACGCCCGAGTTCCAGGGTAAGGGTGTCGAGTCGGCCATCATGTGCTATATTCATGACGAGTATGTCAAGAAACGCAACAAACACTACAAGAGCATGGAGTTTGCCTGGATCGGGGATTTCAATCCGGTCATGAACCGCATGATCGAGACCTACGTGAATGCCTCGAAACACAAGATGCATACAACGTACCGTTATCTGTTCGACCGTACCAAGGAGTTTCACCGCTGTCCTCGGATGGGTGTGAAGCGCCGCGAATAAGATCATTCCAAAAATCAAACAATTACTATTATAAAACAATCGAAAACAATGAAAACAACGGTTTTTACCAAACATCACATTGAGAACGGAGCCAAGATGGCTGAGTTCGCCGGCTACAACATGCCGATCGAGTTCACCGGTATCAACGAGGAGCACCTCTGCGTTCGCAGCAACGCCGGTGTATTCGACGTGAGCCACATGGGTGAGATCTGGGTTAAGGGTCCCAAAGCCGAGGCTCTGCTCCAGCGCATCACGACCAACGACGTTGCCGCTCTCTATGACGGTAAGATTCAGTATACGACCATGCCTAACGGCAAGGGCGGTATCGTAGACGACCTGCTCGTTTACCGTATCAACGCAGAGACCTACCTGTTGGTTGTCAATGCTGCCAACATCGAGAAGGACTGGAACCACATCGTAGAGCAGGGCAAGGCTTTCGGTATGGAGGCTGGCCACGGCAAGGAGCTCTACAATGCATCGGATGAGATCTGCCAGCTGGCTGTTCAGGGCCCCAATGCCATGAAGATCGTACAGAAGATGTGCGACGAGCCGGTTGAGGATATGGAGTACTACACCTTCAAGAAGCTGAAGGTAGCCGGTTGCGATGCAATCCTCTCGATTACGGGTTACACCGGTGCAGGTGGCTGCGAGATCTACGTTGCCAACGAGGACGGTGAGAAAGTATGGAAAGCCCTTTGGGAGGCTGGTGAGAAAGAGGGACTGAAGAACATCGGTCTGGGTGCGCGCGATACGCTCCGTCTGGAGATGGGCTTCTGCCTCTATGGAAACGATATCAACGATACGACCTCTCCGATTGAGGCTGGTCTGAACTGGCTGACTAAGTTCGTCGATGGTAAGGACTTCATCGACCGCAAACTGATGGAGGAGCAGAAAGCGGGTGGCCTGACCCGCAAGCTGGTTGGTTTCAAACTGATTGACCGCGGTATTCCGCGTCACGGCTATCAGCTCGCATCGCCCGAGGGCGAGATCATCGGTGAGGTGACCTCGGGTACGATGTCTCCCAGCCTGAAAGAGCCGATCGGTATGGGTTACGTGAAGAAGGAGTACGCAAAGGCCGGTACGCAGATTGCTGTCGTAGTTCGTGGTAAACTGCTGAAAGCCGAGGTTGTAAAACTGCCTTTCATCGGTAACAAATAGTTCCGATACTGTATAAAAGAGGAGGATGCCCCCACGAGAGGCATCCTCTTTTGTTTTGTGGCGGCGCTTTACTCTTCCCCAGTCTCCCGGTCAAACAGTTCGTCGAACAGTTGGCGCAATCTCGTTTGATCGGTAATGAGGCTGCGCAACTCCTCCAATTGCCGGGCGTTCTCCGATTCGGGGATCCAGAGTTTCAGATAACCACCCGTTGCATATTTTTTATGCAGGTGTTCCAGACAACGTCGGTAATGACCCTCTTTATTTAGCTCCGGGTAGTTGGCCAATCCGTATTGGATCGTTCGTCGGAGAATGGTCATCGGGTCGATCTGTCGGTCCGCTTCGGCAACGATCCGTCCGTACAGCGAGCGGGGCTCGTGCGTCGAAGAGGCCCGGTGGTCTTCGACCGCCTCGCGCATCGTCTCGATCTGCTGCGGGGTGAACCAGCGGCTCAACTCCCGATCGGAGGCGAGGATCTCTCCGGAGTAGAGGTGGTGCAGCTCCCGACCTTTGACGAGTCCTGTATCGTGATAGGCGGCAATCGTATAGACCATTGCTTCGTTTACCTCGTAGTGGGTTGCCAGGGCAAGACTTTGGGTGATGACGGCTTCGACGTGCTGTCGGTTGTGCCCCTTATCGAATCGGTCGTATAGAGGGATGATCCGCTCTTCGATGTATCTCTTCAGTTCCGAATCCATGATTGTCTGAAAAAAGCCCCTCGTTGAGGCGAGGGGCTGTGAGATGTTCTATTTTGTTATCCGTGTTTTTATTTGGCGTAAGCAACGGCACGGGTCTCGCGGATAACGGTAATCTTCACCTGACCCGGAGGCTTCAGCCTAAAGTCCCTCCTTTTCAAAGGAGGGATTTAGGGAGGATTGTCAATAGAGCCGAATGGCGTTATCCGGGTCTATTATTTAGCGTAGGCTACGGCGCGGGTTTCGCGGATAACGGTAATCTTCACCTGACCCGGATACGTCATTTCATCCTGGATCTTCTTGGCGATTTCGTGCGACAGGTTTTCAGACTCCATATCCGAAAGTTTCTCCGCTCCGACGATTACTCGCAATTCACGACCGGCCTGGATAGCATAGGTCTTCACGACACCGGGGTAGGAGAGGGCAATATCCTCCATCTCCTTGAGTCGTTTGATGTAGCTTTCGACCACTTCGCGACGGGCACCCGGACGGGCTCCGGAGATGGCATCGCAAACCTGAATGATCGGAGCGATCATCGAGGACATCTCGATCTCGTCATGGTGGGCTCCGATGGCATTGCAGATTTCGGGTTTCTCCTTGTATTTCTCGGCCAGTTTCATGCCGATGATTGCGTGCGGGAGTTCCGGCTCGTCATCGGGAACCTTGCCGATATCGTGCAACAGACCGGCACGACGGGCCGTTTTGGGGTTCAATCCCAACTCGGCAGCCATGATGCCGGCCAGGTTGGCCGTCTCACGGGCGTGCTGCAACAGGTTCTGTCCGTAGGAGGAGCGATACTTCATCTTGCCGATCATGCGGATCAGTTCGGGATGCAGACCGTGGATACCCAGGTCGATGGCGGTACGTTTACCCACCTCGACGATTTCCTCCTCGATCTGTTTCTGTACTTTGGCCACGACCTCCTCGATGCGGGCCGGATGGATGCGGCCGTCGGTTACCAGCTGGTGCAGGGCCAGGCGGGCAATTTCGCGGCGGACGGGGTCGAAGCCGCTCAGGATGATCGCCTCCGGGGTGTCGTCCACGATGATCTCGATACCGGTGGCAGCTTCCAGGGCGCGGATGTTACGTCCCTCGCGGCCGATGATGCGGCCTTTCACCTCGTCGCTTTCGATATTGAAGACCGTAACGGCGTTCTCAATCACCGTCTCTGTCGCTACACGTTGGATTGAGGCGACAATGATACGTTTTGCCTCCTTCGTGGCGGTCATCTTTGCCTCTTCGATCGTCTCGTTGATGTAGGCGGCAGCTTCGGTTTTGGCCTCGGCCTTCATGTTCTCGATCAGGATGGATTTGGCCTCCTCGGAACTCATACCCGAGATCTGTTCCAGACGGGTATTCTGCTCGCGCATCAGACGGTCCACCTCCTCCTTCTTCGTCTCTAGCAGCTGCATCTGGTTCTCCATCTGCTCTTTCAGGCGGTTGTTCTCCTTGAGCTTGTTCTCCAGTTCGCGCTGCTGCCCCTGCAGGTTGCTTTCGATCTGCTTGGCGCGCTGCTCCATCTGGGCTACCTTTTGGTTGCGTTCGTTGACCTGACGGTCATGCTCGCTCTTGAGCTGGATGAACTTCTCTTTTGCCTGAAGGATCTTCTCCTTCTTTATCATTTCGCCTTCCGCCTCAGCCTCTTTTCGGGCCGCTTCGCGCAGTGATTTGAGGTTCTTCTTGGTCACGTAACGCGTGATCAGAATGTAAACGCTCACACATACTACAGCGGATATGACGCTCGATAGTATAGTAGTCATCATTGTTTTTGAGAGTTATTTATTATAGTTAGTATTTAGTTAATGTCTTTATACAAAAAAACCGCATAGAGTTCCTTGTCTTGTTTGACGAATCTGCAAGATTAGTCAAGTGTGGGGGCTCCCGAAAGTCGCAACCTTCTACCGGTAAGCCGCAGCCTACACCCCGTGAGGGGTCGAAGCCTGGTTTTGAGAGTGGTGAGTTGCCCCAATGTAAAATTTGTTCAGTTTCGCAAAGCTTTAAGGAATCTATGCGGGTAGATTTTTCTTAAATGTATGTTAAAGAACTCTTGCGATAGGCTGGCCGTTTTTCTTCTATTTGCGGAGCCGTATCGCGCGATTATTTTTTTTCGGGATCGATCCGATTCATATACTGATCGACCTCACCGAGCAGTGCCTCCAGGCGTTGCAGGTCTTCGCTGCCGACCTCCCGACTCCGCGAAAGACCGATATTCGAAATAGCCAACTGCAAGGCTGCCATGGCCAGACAGTCCTGCGTGGAAAAACCCTCGTACCGGGCTTTTTCGAATCGGGTGACGTAGGTGTTCACCTCGCGTTCAGCCAGTCGGTAAAGCTCCTCCTTATCGGTCAGACTTTGAGCATCACCTGCCTCGTGCTTTAACGTGAACGAGTAGCTTTTGCCTGCTATTTTGAGCTTGATCGCCTGCTGTTCTGCCATGTCGTTACCTTACTTCCGGTCGGGATTCCCCGTACACGGTTGAAATATATTCGGTCGTCGTATCTGTTCTTTGCTACTCGGCCTGCAGATCTTCCGAGATCCGTTCCGGTTTATCGAGTAGTGCGATGCATCGGTCCACCTCCCGCATCAGACGGTTGACGCGTGCAATCGCTTTGGTTTGGTTGGCGGCATTTCCGCTTAATCCCTGGCCGAGTTGTGCGGTGGCCAGCTCCTTGTCGAGCTTTTTCACCTGTTGCTGCAACTCTCGATTCTCCTTACGGAGCGTATCACGCTCTGCTGCCGTCTGGGCGCAGAGATCCGTGAGTTTCTGATGGTCGGCCATCAACTGCCGAATCCGTGCCTCGAGATCGCTTATGACCTTTTTCTCTGCCATTTCTTACTGTCCCGGAAACGCTTTTTACCTTCTCAAAGGTAGATAAAAATCGTCAAATATCAAAATTTTATTTTGTCAGTAGTTCGCCGTACAAATCGTAATCTTCTGCCTCCTTGATTCTTACCCGATAGAAACAACCTCGGATAAGACGTTTGTTATCGGGACGGATCAGGATCTCCTGATCAACTTCCGGTGAGTCGTACTGCGAACGTCCGACGTAATAGTCTCCCTGCTTCGAGTCGATGATGACCTGTACGGTCGAGCCGATGCGTCGGCGGTTATTCTCGAGCGAGATTTTCTGTTGCAGGGCCATGATGCGATCAACCCGCTCCTGTTTGACAGCCTCGGGAACATCGTCGGTCAGGTTTTGGGCCGAATAGGTCCCCTCCTCTTCCGAATAGGGAAAAACACCGAGGCGGTCGAACCGGACCGTGCGGACGAACTCCAGCAACTCCTCGAAGTCGGCCTCCGTTTCACCCGGATAACCAACCAGCAGGGTTGTGCGCAGGGCCAGATCGGGAATAGCCTTGCGCAACTTGGCAATGAGTGCATAGGCATCGGCTTTCGTATGACGGCGCTGCATGGCTTTCAACTGGTTGTCGGAGATGTGTTGGAAGGGGATGTCGAGGTATTTGCAGATCTTGGGTTCGCGTGCCATCACCTCAATCACGTCGTCCGGGAAAGCCGTCGGATAGGCGTAGTGGAGTCGGATCCAACGGATACCGTCGATCCGGCACAAGGCTTCGAGCAGTTCGGCCAGTCGTCTGCGTCCGTAGAGGTCGAGTCCATAGTAGGTCGTGTCCTGTGCGATGACGATCAGTTCGCGGACACCCCGGGCTGCCAACTTCTCGGCCTCCTCCAGTAGGGTCTCCATCGGGACCGAAACGTGTGAACCCCGGATCAGCGGGATTGCGCAGTAGCCGCACTTCCAGTTGCAACCTTCTCCAATTTTCAGATAGGCATAATGTTTCGGAGTCGTGAGTTGGCGTTCCGTTGCGAGAGCCGGATCGGGAGTCCCTTGAAGTACGCGGACGATATCGTCCCAGTCATTCACACCGAAGAATTCATCTACTTCGGGCAATTCGGCCCGCAACTCCTCGGCATAGCGTTGGCTCAGGCAGCCTACCACGAAGAGCCGCTCGATCTTACCGGCCTGTTTGGCGGCAGCCGCCCGCAGGATCATGTCGATCGACTCCTGCTTGGCATCGCCGATGAATCCGCAGGTGTTGATCACCACGATCTTGGCATCCGTACGGTCGCTGTCGTGCGTGAGCGTATAGCCTGCGGCAGCAAGTTGAGCCATCAGGTGTTCCGAGTCGACCGTATTCTTAGAACAGCCGAGGGTTATGACGTTAATCTTTTTCATGACTAAGAAGAGGCTTTTGGGTGTTGATCTCTTCTATTTCTTCGAATCCCCGAACAGGGCATTGACAAACTCCTTGCGGTCGAACATCCGCAACTGGTCGATACCCTCTCCGATGCCGATATAACGGACCGGAATCCGGAACTGGTCGCTGATGCCGATCACCACGCCGCCCTTGGCCGTGCCGTCGAGTTTGGTGATCGTAAGCGAGGTAACCTTCGTCGCCTGCGTAAACTGCTTGGCCTGTTCGAAGGCGTTTTGTCCGGTCGAACCGTCCAGCACGAGCATTACCTCCTGCGGGGCGTTGGGGATCACCTTGCCCATGACGTTGCGGATTTTGGTCAACTCGTTCATCAGACCCACTTTGTTGTGCAGACGGCCGGCCGTGTCGATCAGAACGACATCCGCTTTGTTCGCGACAGCCGATTTGAGCGTATCGTAAGCAACCGAAGCGGGATCGGAACCCATCTCCTGGCGGATCATCGTGGCACCGGCCCGCTCGGCCCAAACGGCCAGCTGGTCGATGGCGGCCGCGCGGAATGTATCGGCGGCTCCGATATAGACCTTCAGTCCGATGCGGGTCAGTTGGGCGGCCAGTTTGCCGATCGTGGTGGTCTTGCCGGCTCCGTTTACACCGACAACCATGATGACATAGGGCACACCCTCTTCGACATCGAGTCCGAAGTTCTCGGTCGAACGGTGGGACTCTTCCAGCAGTTTCGAGATTTCGTCCCGCAGGATCGATTGCAGCTCCGAGGCATTCATGTACTTGTCACGGGCAACGCGCGCCTCAATGCGCTCGATGATCTTGACGGTTGTCTCGACACCTACATCCGAGGTGATGAGCACTTCCTCCAGATCGTCGAGAACTTCAACGTCTATGGTCGAGCGGCCTGCTACGGCGCGGGCCAGTTTCGAGAAGAGACCCGTTTTGGTCTTCTCCAGTCCGGAGTTCAACTCCTCCTGGCGTTTTTGCTCCTCTTGACGATTCTGCGCCGATTCCTGAGCATTCGAGGTGTTGTCGGCGGAAGCAGGGCGCTGCTCCGAATCATTCGTTTGTGCCGGTTGTTCGGAAACAGTCGGCTGCGTATTCTGTTTTTTCTTGAAAAGGTCGAAAAATCCCATGATAAATGAAGCGTATAGGTGTTAGCGATAGTAAAACAGCGAAAGCCGCAGGACGGCGACCTCGTATGGGATCGTCTTTGTCCGGAGGGTTGGCTTCCTATGGGGCAAAGATACGAAAATAAACGGTTTAAGTGCGGACCCTATCGATAAAAAGAGCCGGATATGCGCGAGTAAGGCGGGGGTACTGCATGCAAACACAAAGGGCGCCCTTCATGGACGCCCTTTGTATTAAGCGGATTGCCGCCTAATGCAATGCATGACTACTTCTTATCAGCGAAAAAATCCTTCACCAGGTCGTTGGGAACGATGCTCTCTTTGAAAGTGTATGCGCCGGTCTTCTCGGATTTCACCATCTTGATGCATTTGGTGAACTGTTTGCCGATACCGGTTTTCAGTGTTGCGACTACTTTCTTTGCCATATAGCACTAAAATTATTTAATTTCACGATGGATGGTCACCTTCTTCAGGAACGGATTGTACTTCTTGCGCTCCAGACGATCGGGGGTGTTCTTCTTGTTTTTCGTAGTGATGTAGCGGGACATTCCCGGAACACCGCTTGCTTTCTGTTCCGTGCACTCGAGGATTACCTGCACTCTGTTACCTTTCTTTGCCATTTGTTACGTCTCGTTTTAGTAAACCTTCTTCGGTGCGGCAGCCTCGCGGAGAGCTACTGCAAGTCCTTTCTTGTTGATTGTTTTGATACCGGCCGTCGTTACACGGAGAGTGATCCAGCGACCTTCCTCTTCAGACCAGAAGCGTTTGTTCTTCAGATTCGGATTGAACTTGCGTTTGGTCTTGTGATGCGAGTGAGAGACATTGTTGCCCGTCACTGCAGTCTTACCTGTGATTTCGCAAACTTTCATTATGGTTACTTTTTTTAATTAAAACCCGTTTTGGGGAGTGCAAATATACAACCTTTTAGGCAAAATGCAAAAACGCAGACGCTTTTTCCATCGGGGACAACCCCTTCGGGGGCTTTTAATTGTTTTTGCAGGTGTTTTTCCTCCTATTTCTCAAGATCCCGCTCGATCTCATCCCGCACGAGGGCGATGGCGTAGGCGCTGGCACGGTCGATGATCTGTCCCCGATCCGTCCCGCACTGCTTGAGCAGGGTTGTTGTCCGTTGCGGACCTGCCACGGCCATCCATACCGTTCCGACCGGTTTCTCGGCCGATCCTCCGCTCGGGCCTGCGATGCCGGTTGTGGCGACGGCGTAGTCGCTGCCTCCGATGCGGCGGACCCCTTCGGCCATCTGTCGTGCCACCTCTTCGCTGACGGCTCCGTAACGCTCGATCACGGCCGGATCTACCCCCAGAATATTGCTTTTCGCTTCGTTGCTGTATGCCGTTACGCTGCACAGGAAGTATTGCGAGGCTCCGGGGATGGCTGTGAACCGGGAGGCAATGGCTCCGCCCGTACAACTCTCGGCAACCGCCAGTGTCTTGTGGTGTTGCGTGAGCAAATCGTGTACGATCTGCTGCATGGAGGCCTTCTCGAATCCCAGGACATAGCGAGGGATGATCTTTTGCAGGGTGGCGAACTGGCGGTCGATCTCCTGCGATACGCTTTCACCCTCTACTTCGTAGGCGGAGAGGCGCAGCCGGACAACTCCTGCCGAAGGCAGATAGGCCAGGTGCAGGTAAGAGGGAAGGGCATCTTCCCATGCCGCGATCTTCTCGGCCAGCATCGATTCGGCCAGACCGGCGGTAATAAGCGTCCGGTGGACAATCTGCCGCAGGGCGAAGCGTTTTTTCAGACGGGGCATAACCTCGTCTTCCATCAGATGCTCCATTTCGAACGGAACGCCGGGCAGGGAGACAACTACCTTGTTCTCCTGTTCGAACCACATGCCCGGAGCCGTGCCGTGATGGTTGAACAGCACGGTGCAGTTGTCCGGAACGAGCGCCTGATCCTGATTCAGTTGGTTGAATGTGATGCCGCGGGCCTCCAGCATCTTCTGCACGTGTGCGGCTACGGCTTCGTCCCGAACCAGCTTCCCGCCGAAAAGTTCGGCCAGCGTCTTTTTCGTGATGTCGTCTTTGGTGGGACCCAGACCTCCGGTGAGGATCACGATCTCGCACTGCCGCAGGGCTCCCTGTACGGCATCGACGATCTGCTGACGGTTGTCTCCGACCGAGGTGCGCTCTCGTACGACAATACCCGCCGAATTCAGATGGCGGGCAATCGATACCGAATTGGTATCCACGATTTGACCGATCAGAATTTCATCTCCGATCGTTATAATGGATGCTTTCATGCTATGTGATATGGATTTATTCGGACACTCCCGAAGTGTGACGAGTCGAGGGGGTGTGCTTCTCCTCTTCGATCAAGGATTCGCAGACGCGTTTTACCAGTCCAGGTCCTTCGTAGATATATCCGGTGTAAAGTTGAACGAGGCTTGCTCCAGCTGCGAGCATGTTTTTTACGTCGTCGGGAGTCATTAATCCGCCTACGCCGATGATCGGGTAGTTGCCTTGCGACCGGTCGTGGATGCGTTTGACCACTTCGATTGCCCGTCGGGTCAACGGAGCTCCGCTCAGACGTCCGTTCCCGATCTCTTCGAGTGCCTCCTCGCTGGTTTTGAGGCCTGTGTGTGTAAAAGTGCCGTTCACGGCGACAATCCCGTCCAGAGGGGTAGCCTGCATGAGATCTGTAATCTCGTCGATTCTTTCATCGCTTAAGTCTGGCGATATTTTGATCAAAATCGGACGATATTGGTTTTGTCCCCGTCGGAAATCGAAAAGCGGGGTCAGAATTTTCATCAGGTGCGAGGTGTCCTGCGATACGTCCACCTCCATGCAGTTGTCGCAGCAGACGTTGATGGTGAAATAGTCGACGTATTGATAAAGACTGCGGAACAGGCGCAGGTAGTCGGCCGGAACCTGCCCCGGATGGGTCAGGGCGTTCTTACCGATGTTGGCACCGATGATGAGTCGATCGTGACGGTGGCGAAGTTGGGCGACGACCCGGTTTAACCCTTTATTGCTCAATCCGGTCCGATTGATGATTGCATGGTCTTTGGGTAATCTGAAAATTCTCGGCCTGGGAAGCCCCGGTTGGGGTAGAGGCGTGATGGTCCCCACTTCGACGAAGCCGAATCCCAGGTCGCACATTTCACGGAAGACCTCTGCGTTGCGGTCGAATCCGGCGGCGATCCCGATCGGGTTGCGGAATTTCAATCCGAAAACCTCTCGTTCGAGCGAAGGATGTTCTATGCAATAGTTGCGACGCAACAGCCATCTACCGCCCGGAATCTTCCCGATTACGCGCAACAGCCACAATACGACGCTGTGGGCGCGTTCGATGTTCATGGCGAACAGGATGGGCTTGATCAGTCGGCGATACATGACGGTTTGGTTTGGAATTCGACTGCAAAGGTAAGAAAAAGAATGTGAACTTGTTTTAAAAATACTCTTCCCTGTAGCGATACCCGTTTCGGATTGCTTCGAACATTTCGGGATGTTTTTTCAGGAACCGGCTTTCGGCCTCGATGTCGAAATGGGATTCAATCGTGTCGCAAAGTTGCTGCCAGTCGATCGCGCGAGGCTGCGATGGGGTGATGTGCGGGGGATACCAGTTGCTTGTCGGCAAGCCGAATCGTCGGCTTATGGCCTGTACGCTCATGGCCGTCGCGTTGGCTTTGCCTTGCATGGAGTAACCGGCTATGTGTGGTGTGGCGAGCAGTGCCCGATCGAGCAGGATGGGGTTCAGATAGGGTTCGTGTTCCCAGACATCCAGTACATACGGCAATCCGCTTGCAAGCAATGCCTCCTCATCGACGACCTCTCCGCGCGAGGCATTGATGATCAGTGTCCCGGATTTGACTTGACGCAACAAAGATGTGCCGACCATATGGCGGGTTGTTTCATCCAGCGGGGTGTGGAATGTGAGAATATCGGCCTGGCGGGCGACCTCTTCGAGCGGAAGGAAATCGCCGTGCTCTCGCAGTTGTCGCGGCGGGTCGCAGGTAATAACTCGGAAGCCCCACGCGCGGGCATATTCGTCAATGAGAGAGCCGACGTGTCCTACACCGATGATCCCTAATGTTTTATCTTTTGGTGTCCACCCTTGCAGACGGGAAAGATGGGCCAACGTCGCACCGATGTATTGCAATACGCCCCTGGCATTGCAGCCGGCAGCCGTGACGACTTCAATCCCCTGTTGTTGGCAATAATCCAGGTCGATGTGGTCGAATCCGATAGTAGCCGTAACGATCATTCGTACCGGGCTGCCTTTCAATAACTGTTGGTTGCAGCGGGTGCGGGTGCGGATCAACAGGACATCGGCATCACGGATATCTGTCGAGGAAAAATCCCGACCGGGTCTGTATTCGATCCGGGCATAAGGTTCGAGCACGCCTTTCAGAAAAGGTATGGCTTCGTCTGCGATTATTTTCAAAGGAGGCATGACTTTGTTTCGAGTTGTACGAATTTTGTTCTTCCCGACAAAGATAGCAAAAGTCGTACGCAAAAAATCATGCTTACATGGGTTTTTTACCGCGATGCAACCCATCTTCTTTTCATGGAGGGAAAGAGAAGAGAAAAGCCCAATTCGCTTGAACTTTTTATCCGGATCAAGTCTATTCTATCCGAGCCAAAGAGAGCGATAAAAATATTTTTTTCCTATCTTTGCAGTGCATAGGATATGGATCAACGAGTTTCGAAACGGGAACGTATGTGTCACGACCTTACCTTCCTGGCGTTGTCGTAGACCGAAAGAGAAGGGAAGACCATGTCACGATGCATGCATGTCGACTGGATTTTTTTTCTGAGAAAATCGTTTCATTATGGATTTAAAAGCATTCGATCCGAATGGAGTGGGGTTGGATAACGGAGCTTATTATGGTCTCCCGTTTACACCGGAAGAGGCTGATTTGGTGCTGATTTCAGCTCCTTGGGATGTTACCGTATCTTACGGAGCAGGGACGGCTTACGGCCCGGATGCCATCATCGAAGCTTCGTCGCAGCTCGACCTGTACGATCCTTCCGCTCCGGGAGCTTGGAAAAGAGGAATCGCCACAGCAGACATCGACTATTCGTTGCAGGACGAGTCGCAGCGTTTGAGAACCGATGCCGAAAAGGTGATCCGCAATCTGGAAGAGGGTGGAACCCTGGAGGATGAAAGAACAGAGCGACGATTGCGCCGGGTGAACGAAGGGTGTGCTGCGATGAACGAGAACATTTATCGGCAGGCCCGGCATTGGCTTTCGCAAGGGAAGATTGTAGGATTGGTCGGAGGAGACCATTCGACCCCTTATGGTTTGATTAAGGCGATCGGGGAGCAGACTCCGGAGTTCGGAATCCTGCATGTCGACGCTCATTGTGACTTACGCGATACGTACGAGGGGTTCGACTTTTCGCACGCCTCGATCATGTTCAATGTCCTGCGGGATGTCCCCCAGGTTCGGAAACTCGTTCAGGTCGGAGTGCGTGACTATTGCGATGCCGAGGCCGAAATGGGTGTACGCGACGAGCGGATCTCACAGTTCGATTCCCGGTCACTTTCCAGAGCTGCCTTTGAAGGAGGGACTTGGGCCGAAAGTTGTCGGCGCATTGTGAAAGAACTTCCACAAATGGTTTATGTCAGCTTCGATATCGATGGTTTGGCCCTGGAGCATTGTATGCATACGGGAACGCCGGTCCCGGGAGGACTTTCGTTTGAGCAGGTTGTTTACCTGTTGGAGTGCGTCGCCGATTCGGGCCGCCGTATCGTCGGGTTCGACCTGGTTGAGGTGGTTCCGCGTTCCGAGGAAAAGGTCGATGCGGTAGTCGGTGCGCGTATCCTTTATAAATTGTGTGGTTTGACTTTGAGAACTAATACGAAACATAAATAAACGATGAGATTGTTTTCCATGTATCGCTGGGTGCGGAAACGTTACCAATTCCAGTTGCACGGACGCCGTTTCCTGGAGTCGCCCTGGGCGGGAGGTCTGATGTTGATGCTTAGCGCCATTGTGGCGATGTTTTTGGCCAATAATTCTTGGACCGCTGATTTTTACCATCGTCTGCTCAATGTGGATGTCGCTTTGTTGATCCGGAGCGAAGGGTATGTCGACTGGATGTTCCCTCATGGAATGACGGTGCAGACGTTTGTAAACGATGTCCTGATGGTGGTCTTCTTCTTCCTGGTGGGATTGGAGATCAAGCGGGAGGTCGTAAACGGGCACCTGTCGACCGTTCGACAGGCTATCCTCCCGGTTTTGGCCGCTTTGGGCGGTATGATCGTGCCGGCAGCGATCTATGCTTCTTTCAATGCGGGAACGGTTGCCGCTGGTGGCTGGGGTATTCCGATGGCTACCGATATTGCCTTTGCAATCGGTATCCTGTCGCTGTTCCGGGACAAGGTCCCTATTTCGTTGAAGATCTTTTTGACGGCATTGGCTGTGGCCGATGATTTGGGTGCTATTTTGGTGATCGCCCTTTTCTACGGAGAGTCGGTCAATCTGATATTGTTGGGTATTGCCGTTTTGATACTCGGTCTTCTCTACTTCTTTAATCGGGTGGGTGAAACCCGTTTGATGTTCTATTTGATTCCCGGTATCATTGTCTGGACGTTGTTCTACTACTCGGGAATCCACTCGACGCTGTCGGGTGTGGTGATTGCCATGTTCATCCCGATGAAACCGCGTTACAGCAAGGAGTATTTCGCCCATAAAATATCCAACTTGAATGAGGCGCTGCTCAGTGCCGAGGCGCAGGCGGACGACTTTCCCAATGAGGAGCATCGCTATTATCTGCGAACGATGTCTTCGTTGGCAAGTAAGTCGGTCGGGGTGAGCTATCGCCTTGAACATGCCTTGTCGCCCTATGTAACCTTCCTTATTATGCCTATTTTTGCATTGGCAAACGCAGGTGTGACAATCGATTCGGTGGAACATTTGCGGATATTCCACTCTACACCAGAAACCGGAGCGATCGGAATGGGTGTCTTTTTTGGCTTGCTGATCGGAAAACCTTTGGGAATTTTCCTGTCGAGTTGGTTGGCCGTCCAGACGAAACTGGCGGAAAAACCGCAGGGCGCAACTTGGAAAATGCTGTTTGCCATAGCTTGTTTGGGTGGAATCGGGTTCACCATGTCGATCTTTGTCGATACGTTGGCCTTCTCTTCTCCGGAACTGATCAGTCGAGGTAAAATAGCCATCCTGTTCGGTTCATTGGCATCGGCTCTGTTGGGTTCGCTGTTGATCCTTCTGTTTTCCAAAAAGAAAAATCGGTCATGAAAAGATACGGTTGGATCGTTCTGGCGATACTCCTGCTGTCGGGAATGTCGTGTTCGGGAGGAGGGAAAAATGTGACTCTCCCCGCAGAGACCGATTCGGTGGCTTACGTTATCGGACTCAACGTCGGGTATAATCTGCAGCGGATGGATTCGACGCTCAATGTAGAGGAGGTATGCCAGGGAATTCAAGATGTCTACGAGGGGACAACGCGCATGACTCCGGAAGAGGCACAAGCCATCTATCTGCGCTATGTAAATGTTTCGCAGCCGGAGCAAATTCAGGCATATGAGGACCAATTCTTGGAAGATTTCCGCCAGAATAACCGTACGTATGCCAAGACGGATACCGGCTTGACCTATGAAGTATTGGATGTTGGTGATGAATCGCAGACTGCACGCAACAGTCAAGATACGGTTTCGTTCCGATATACGGCAAGGACCGTAGCGGACGAAGTGGTCGACTCGTCCTACGACCGGGGAGATACGACTCGCATGGCTGTCGGTGATCTGATGCCTGGCTTGCAGCAGAGCGTAAAGCTTATCGGAAAGGGAGGAAGGATCAATGTTTGGATTCCGGCACGATTGGCCTACGGGAAAGAGGGCGATGAGTCGTTGGGAATCAGACCCAATGCGACTTTGTTCTACGAAATAGAGTTGCTCGATGTGAAACGTTCCTCCAGAAGGTAGTTTCTCCTGTAGAGACTTGATCGAAAGAGGCGAGCCGAAGTCGGAAACTTCAAAAAGTGAAGAATCGAGCCCTGTTTTTTAGAAAAAGAAAAAAAATGAACGAAGGCATCGACTTTCGTTTATCTTTGCAGCATCGTGGAGAAAAAATGCAGATAATTCAAATTAATATTTCAAACACAATGAAAAGAACTTTGTATCTTCTGGCACTTGTGTGTGCCGTAGTTCTCGCCTCTTGTACGAGCAAGAACGGCTTGATTACGAAAGGTGACAAATCGCAGCTCGATACCCTTTCGTATGCGTTCGGTAGTGATATCGGATTCGGAATGTTTCACTCGATGGGGGATATTCCCTTCGATATGGCAGAGGTAACTAAAGGTATTGAGGAGGGCGCACTTGGAAAAGCCAGCATGACCCATGAAGAGGCCCTGAAAGAGCTCGAGTCTTTTTTCAGTTCGAAATATCAGGAGCGTCTCAGCATCCTTCGAAAGAGTCGTGCAGAGAGTAAACAAGCAGGATTGCCTGAGCCGAGTGTCGATACGATCATGTTCGAAAGCGTGCAGGAGCGTCAGAATTTCTCGTATGCATTCGGTGTGGATATGGGTAACAATCTGCTTACCAAGCAGGATCAGCCGATTCAGATCTATTGGTTCAACGAAGGTATTCTTGACAATTACGGAGAAGAGGGGAATCCTCGCATGACGCATGATGAGTGCCTCAATTTCCTGAGACATTACTTTATGGTAGTCCTTCCGGAGAGAAACAAGAAAGAGTGCGAGGAGTGGCTTGCTAAAATTGAGAAGGAACCCGGTGTTCAGAAAACCGACTCAGGCTTGCTCTATAAAATAGAGGAGAAGGGAGATGAGACGGTTATGGCCAAGGATCCCCGTGATACGGTCATGGTACATTATATCGGAATCAATCATAAGGGCGATGTTTTCGACAGTTCGCGTTTCGAAAACAAGCCTGAAGAGGTGAAAGAGAGAATGCTGCTGGAGGATCCTGAAATCGCTTCGAAAGAGGATAAGCCCTTCCCGACGGCTCTCAACCGTGTGATAAAAGGATGGACCGAGGGTTTGATGCTCGTAGGAAAAGGTGGTAAGATTACCTTGTGGATTCCTTCCGAACTGGCTTATGGGGGGCGCGGCATGAATCGGATGATTCCGGCCAATGAGGCGTTGAAGTTCGAGATTGAGGTTCTTGACGTGATTCCTTATGTGGAAAACAGCGATTCGACGAATGTTGAGGTAAAGGCTGCCGATGTGACGCCTGCTGTTAAGGTCGTTGCAGAGTAGGTCTCTCCTTGAAGTAAAAAAGAGCGAACCCCGTCGGGTTCGCTCTTTTTTATTGAGTTTCCCTTTGTTAGAAAGGAAGATCATCAACCTCCGATGCAGGAGTGGTCGAATAGGCTGGCTCCTCAAAGGGGGCTGCTTCCGGCATCTGCGGTGTAACCGGTTGTGCTTGGTTCTCTTTGGGCTGGATTCTCCATGCCCGCACATCGGTGTACCAGCGTCCGTTGTATTCACGGGACTCGACGTTGGCCGATACGATATAGGCGGCTCCTTCACGAAGTTTGGCCACTTCGCTCGGTTTGTTGAAGAAGGTGACGCAGATTTTGCGGGAGAACTCGGACGGTTGTTCGAAAATCACCTCCTGGCGCTGCCATTCGCCGCGAGCCGAAGTTCCTTGCTGTGGCGGCAGTATCTTAACTACAATACCTTCAAATTCCATCTCTGTTATAGTTCGTTTGTTCTGATTTCACAAAGGTAAGCAATGCGTCTCGATCCCGCAAATTATTTTGCGTCGGAGGAAGTAGTTCCTGTTCCTGATGAGGAAAATAAAAAAGGACTTGTCCGACGGACAGCCCTTTTTTATTTTGAAGTGACGAACAATCCTCCGGATTATTTGCCAGCTTTTTTATCGTAGCGTTTTGCGTAGCGGCTCATAAACTTATCGACGCGACCAGCGGTGTCAACCAACTTCATCTTACCGGTGTAGAACGGGTGAGAGGTGTTGGAAATTTCCATCTTATACACGGGATAGGTTTCGCCGTTCACTTCGATGGTTTCTTTTGTCGAAACGGCGGACCTGCACAAAAACACGTGGCCATTCGACATGTCTTTGAATGCCACTAAACGATAATTTTCGGGGTGAATACCTGGTTTCATTTCGTTTGTTTTGTTTGTTAAAAATGCTTAAGCGGAGCAAAGGTAGTAATTTTTTCTCGTTTTTCAGCATCCGGGTTGAAAATATTTCTGTCGAGGCGGCGGCGGATCGGGATACCGCATCCGGATTTCGTTCCTGAAACTCGATTGGACCCGGATTTTCCTTTTTATGAAAAAATGATGTTTTATTTTGAGAATCCAGTCGTTTTTCCTAATTTTGTCCCCGCGTCGGATTTTATATCCGTAGTGAAGGACCCATAGCTCAGTTGGTTAGAGCAGCGGACTCATAATCCGAAGGTCGTGGGATCATGCCCCTCTGGGTCCACGGAAGACAGTCGCTCGAATCTGCGACTGTCTTTTGTTAGGTATCGCCTTTGTCTTCGAAACTTTTTGGGGCATTTGTCGGTGCATCCGCCTTGCTTGAAGGTGTTTTGCCGGGCGAATTTATGTCAAGGTAAGGACAAGCGGAGCGGAGGATGCCGATTCCTGATCCGAAATTTGAAAAAGAGAATAAATTTTGTTATATTTCGCAATAATTGGGCGATAGCCCCGATCATCGGGGATGTACGATTAAACCATGTAGAAACAATGCGAGCAAAATACCTGGGATTCGACCTTTCGAGTCCGATCATCGTGAGCAGCTCACCGTATACGGCTACTCTGAAAAACATCGAGCAATGTGCCGCCAGCGGAGCCGGTGCCGTCGTGTTAAAGTCTATCTTCGAAGAACAGATCCTGCATCATGCCACCGCGCTGGGTGCTGTCTCCGAGTCGGCCTATGGCGATGCGGATGTCTATCTCCAGCGATATTTGGGCGATGACTATAAGTCCGGATTCCTGCAGCTGGTGAGCGATGCCCGTGCCAAAACCAAAATTCCGATCATTGCCAGCATCAACTGTGTGGCCGACGACGGGGATTGGATCGAGTATGCCTCGTTGATGGCACAGGCCGGAGCTTCGGCGCTCGAATTGAATGTCTTTATCCAGCCGACCGATATTCACGCTTCGGCGCGTGATCTGGAGCAGAGTTATGCCCGGATCGTGCGGCGTGTTGCCAAGGCGGTGAAAATCCCCGTCTCGGTAAAACTTCCGATGCGTATAACCAACGTATTTGCTCTCTCCAGTACGCTGCTCGGACAAGGGGCGCGCGGTGTGGTCTTCTTCAACCGTTTCTTCGAACCTGATGTGGATATCGAGCGGATGACTTTCGTGGAGAGTTCGCCTTACAGCGAAGCTACGGAGCTGCGCAATGTACTCCGCATGGTGGCAATCTGCTCGGCCGTACTGCCGCAGTTGGATCTCTCCGTTTCGACGGGTGTGCATGACGGAGAGGCTGCCGTCAAGGCGCTTTTGTGTGGGGCCGAGGCTGTGCAGGTCTGCACGGCGATCCACCAGAAGGGATTTGGAGTCATTGCCGAGATGAACGAATTCATTGATCGTTGGGCCGAGCGGCAGGGATTCAGTTCGCTCGATGAGTTCCGCGGCCGCCTGAACTTCAAGAACGATACTTCGGCCATGTTCCAGCGCGTGCAGTACATGAAGTATTTCCCCTCTGAGGCGTGGAACAAATAGCCGGTCTGAACAGAGTATAAATGAACAGGTCCGAATCGAACTCTCGATTCGGACCTGTTTCATGACAGGAGTATCGATGTTTTAATATTCGATCTTGTCCAGAATACCTTGCAGATAGGCGATCGAGACACCGTAGTTGGTCATCGGAACGTGTTGGGTGCGGGCTTGTGCCACGCGGCTCAATACGTGTCTGCGGTTGAACATGCAGGCTCCGCAGTGGATTACCAGATCGTAGGGAGTCAGATCGGACGGGAAGTCCGTGCCGGAGACAATCTCCACCTGTAGGTTCTTGCCGATGCGCTTGCGCAACATGGCCGGAATTTTTTCACGGCCGATGTCCTCGGTCAACGGGGCGTGGGTGCAGGCCTCGGCGATCAGTACACGGGAGTTTTCGGTCAGCTGCCCGATTGCGGCGGCACTTTCGACGAAGTAGTCGATGTCGCCTTTGTAACGGGCAAAGAGGACTGAGAACGAAGTCAGCAGACTTTCGGCCGGTTTCAGTGCATAGACCGTTGAGAAGACCTGGGAATCGGTGATGATCAGCTTCGGAGCTGCGGCCAGAGAGGCGAGCGTCCCTTCGATCTGGTCGGTCGTGCAGCATACGACGCGGCACTTCTTGTCGAGCAGTTCGCGGATGGTCTGTACCTGCGGCAGGATCAGACGCCCCTTGGGGGCCTGAATGTCCTGCGGCATGACGAGCATTACCACATCGCCGGCCGATGCCAGTTCACCCGTAATTTCGGGTTGGTTGTAATCCTCCGGAAGATTGCGAATCAACGCTTCGCGCAGGTCACTGAGCCCCGTCTTGTTCGTCGCGCTCACACGCAAGGGGCGCTGTCCGAACAGGTGCTCCCAGTTCGTTTCGCACTCGTCGTTGTCGGCACGGTCGGCCTTGCTGCGCACGACAACGGTCGGGATATTTCGCTGTTGCAGTTGGCGGAACCAGTCGATCTCATCCGGACAGGGTGTTTCGCTGGCAATCAACAGGACTGCCAGGTCGGTTTTGTCCAGAATTTTGCGGGTCTCGGCCACGCGTTTGGCTCCCAACTCTCCTTCGTCGTCGAATCCCGGCGTGTCGATCAGCACGGTTGCACCCAATCCGTGGATCTCCATCGCTTTCAGGACAGGGTCGGTCGTCGTCCCCGGTGTATCGGATACGATGGCGCTTTGTTGGCCGGTCAGGGCGTTGATGAGCGATGACTTGCCGCTGTTGCGTCGGCCGAAAAATGCAATGTGCAGCCTTTCGGCACGAGGGGTGGGCGTATTCATGGTCTCGTTCCTTTTAGGGGTTATTACAGGCGGAAATCCCGTTTGCCGTGGGCAATTTCCTCGATGTTCGTCTCGACGATCTTGCGGACACGTTCGTTGAGCAGGGCCGGAATCTCCCGGGCAATTACCTTTTCACCGATAGCCTTGGTCTCGGGCGATGCGTAGTCCTCAAGATACTCTTTGAGGGTCATCAGCGCATTCGGCGTACAGATATTTGCGATTTGACCTGTCTTGACCAGCGACATGAAGCGGTCGCCCGTACGTCCGGCACGGTAGCAGGCCGTACAGAAGCTCGGAACATATCCCAACTCAAGCAGCCAGCGTACCACTTCGTCCAGCGTACGGTGGTCACTCACGTCGAACTGGGCGGAATCCAACTCCTCGTGGGTCGTTCCGGCATAACCGCCGACGCTGGTACGCGAGCCGCCGCTGATTTGCGAAATACCGATTTCGAGAACCTGCTCACGCGAACGTTGCGATTCACGCGTGGAGATGATCATGCCGGTGTAGGGAACGGCGATACGGATTGTAGCGACGATCTTACGGAAGATCTCGTCCGAAATTGCATCGGGGAAGTCCTTCGTGTCGATGTCGTCAGCCGGGCAGATACGCGGTACGCTGATCGTGTGGGGACCGACACCGAATCGTGCCTCGAGGTGCTCGGCATGCATAAGCAGTCCGACAAAGTCATACCGGTAGGTGTTCAGTCCGAACAAAACGCCGATGCCGACATCGTCGATACCACCCTCCATGGCGCGGTCCATCGCTTCGGTGTGGTAGGCGTAGTCGCTCTTCGGTCCGGTCGGGTGAAGTTTCTCGTAGGAGGCTTTGTTGTAGGTCTCCTGGAAGAGGATATAGGTGCCGATGCCGGCATCGCGCAGTTTGCGGTAATTCTCGACGGTCGTGGCGGCGATATTGACATTCACGCGGCGGATCGAACCGTTCTTGTGGTGTACCGAATAGATCGTCTTGATCGACTCGAGAATATACTCGATCGGGTTGTTTACGGGGTCTTCGCCCGCCTCGATGGCCAGACGCTTGTGTCCCATATCCTGTAGTGCCGTTACTTCGCGACGGATCTCGTCCTGCGTCAGCTTGCGGCGCGGAATGGTCTTGTTCTTCTTGTGATAGGGGCAATATACACAGCCGTTGATGCAGTAGTTCGACAGATAGAGCGGGGCGAACATCACGATACGGTTACCGTAGAATTTCTGTTTGATCTGGCGGGCCAGTTCGAACATCCGTTCGTTCAGGTCCGGCAACTCGCATTCGAGCAGGACGGCCGCTTCGCGGTGAGAGACCCCCTTGCCTTCGGCTGCCTTTTGCAGGATCGCCTCGATCAGGGGACGATTCGCACGATTCTCGCGGGCATAGGCCAGCGTATCGACGATTTCACCGTCATGGATGAATTCCTCCGCAACGGAGGATGCAGCTTGATACATAAGGTATGAATTTTTAATCTTGTTCTATATAATCTCCTCGGTCCCATGAGATGTGGTAACCGACTTTTTCCAATTCTCTTTCCAGTGAATCCAACCCCTCGGCCGCTTCACACCCGAAGGCTGCCTTGCCGTTGTAGAGGTTGTATTTCGAACGTTCGTCCGGAGGCGACAGGTTCGGCATGACAACGTTTGCTCCGGCCTGGATACCCAGGATCCGGCCGTCGCCGGAGAGTGTTGCCAGAGCCGTCGTAGCCGGGATGAGTGCCGATGGACAAAGCAGCCGCAGAATCGACAGCAACTTGACAGTCAGTTCGACGCTGCCGGCCGGCTCCTGACCGAACGGGGTGTCCCGATGGGGAATGAAGGGACCGATGCCGATCATTTGCGGTTTGAATTCGGCGATGAACTGCAGGTCCTTTACGATGAGGTCTGGCGTTTGACCGGGTGAACCGACCATGATTCCCGTACCGGTCTGGTAGCCGATCTTTTTCAGGGCCCGCAGACACTGAACGCGGTTCTCCAGGGACATCTCCTCCGGATGGAGCAGACGATAGTGGTCCGGATCAATGGTTTCGTGGCGCAACAGATAGCGGTTGGCTCCCGCTTCGAAAAGGGCGCGATAGGAGGCTTCGGAACGTTCTCCGAGCGAGAGTGTGATGGCACAGTCGGGCCATCGGCGATGAATCTCCCCGACCAGATCTGTTAAAAAGGCATCCGTCAGGGCGGGATCTTCTCCCCCCTGCATGACGAAGGTGCGCATTCCCAGGCGATACCCTTCTGCGCAGCAATCCAAAACGGTCTGTCGGTCGAGACGGTAACGGGTGGCGAGGCGGTTGCTGCGTCGGATGCCGCAATAGCGACAATCGTTGCGACAACGATTGCTGATTTCGATCAGGCCGCGGATGAAAATTCCGCGGCCGAAATGCGCAAGAGCAACCTCTTGGGCATTTCGGCGCAGATATTCTCGAATCGTTGGATCGTTGTCGGTCAGCAGCCGCCGGAGCTCTTCAGCGGGAAGAGCCTGATTCCGTCTCAGCCGATCGACAAGCTCTTTCATGATCCAGGTTTTAGTGCTTTGCCAACTCTTTGGCGAACTGACGTTTACCTACATCATGCAGGCTGTGGGTGCTCGGTCCTGTGATACATCCGCCTTCGCACGCCATCACCTCGATGAACTGTACAGGAGCCTTCCCGGTCTTCGCATAGGCACGCAGGAGCGATACGTTTTTCTTGTTCAGGTTAGCCACCTGGGTACCGTTTACGGCCGGCAGATGGTTGTCTGCCAGGAAGAGTTGTACGGCTCCTAATACACCGCCGCTTTGAGCGAATCCGTGGGCAGCCTGCGTCGAAACGAAAGGTACGGCGAACGGGTCGGTCGTTGCTACGTCGATACCCAGACCGTCGAACATGGAATTGACCTCCTCGAAGGTCAGGACAAAATCCACGCACTCGTCGCGACGGGCCTCTTTACGTTTGGCAACGCAGGGACCGATGAAGACCACCTTGGCTTCGGGATATTTCTCCTTGGCGATGCGGGCTGCATAATACATCGGCGAACCGGTGTCGGATACATACTTCTGCATCTCCGGGATGTGCTTGCGCGTAAGTTCGATATAGGAGGGGCAGCAGGAGGTGGTCATGAAGGGCTGGCCTTCGGCGAGTTTCTCGCCCAGTTCGGTTCCCTCGTGGCGGATGGTCTCCATGGCACCCTGAGCCACCTCGATCAGGTCGGTGAAGCCGATCTGAAGAATGGCACCATATACTTTGTCGGGAGAGATGTTGTACTGACCCAGGATGGCTGGAGCGACGATAGCGACCATTTTCTCGCCGTCGCGCAGACGCTGTAGTACATCGAATACCTGCGATACCTCGAAGATGGCACCGAACGGGCAGCTGTTGATACATTTGCCGCAGTAGATACATTTGTTCTCGTCGATATGCTCTACGCCGTTTTCGTCCTTGCTGATAGCTCCCACCGGACAAGCCTCTTCGCACGGTACGGGCATGTAGACGATAGCGTGGTAGGGACAACTGCTGTGGCAGATACCGCAGCTGACGCATATGTCGTGGTTGATCACGGCTTTGCCCTCACGGTTGAAGTCGATGGCGTTCTTCGGACAGTTCGAAGCGCAGACACGGGCCACACAACCCTTACAGAGGTTCGTAATTTCGTAATTGGTCTGTACGCAGGAGGAGCAGGCCTCGTCGATGACGCACAGAATATTCTCTTTTTGTGTACGGCCTTTGCGTTCGAGTGCCTGGCGGGCATATTCGGACAGTGGTGTCAGCTCGTCGGTTTCGTCCGACATGTCCAGTCCCAACAGCGGCAGCGATTTGTATTTCCAAACGGCGCGCTCCTTATGGATGCAGCAGCGCCCCAGCACACGAGAGTGGCGGGGGCTGAGTTCGATCGGCAGGCGGTCGATATGTTCGACCAGACGATCCTCTTTCCATAATTTTATCAAGTTGGTCAGCAGCTTGTGCCGAACGATCATTACGTTGTTGCTAAGTGACATAATAGATGGAAGGTGATTTATAAATTGCCAAGTTTTCGGCAAAGATATAGCTTTACGATTATGTTACCAACAAATAGCTGTAAAAAAAAGAGGAGAATTTTGTGGATTCTCCTCTTGATTCGCCGCATGGTGCAGAGTGTCGTTTTTTCTCCGTTTTTATCGGTCCAGATCGTTGAAGAAACTCTGGAAGTTGGCCAGAAAAAGATCTTTGTTGCGGAGAGCTTGGCGTTTGGCGATCAACTCCGAAAGCTTGATGTTGCCGATCACGTAGTTGCACTCCTCGCTCCGGTATTGCTCGGTGATGCGCTCGAAATGGAGAATTCGTAGTACGTCGGTCTCTGCGTAGCGGACATAGACCTTCAACTCCACGTCGGTCGTATACTCCGGTTTGTCCAGGTAGTGTTGTTTCTTGTATTCGTAGCGATAGTCGTGCTGGCGGGCCATGATGTCGCTCAGGATCGACGAAGCGGTCGGGAGACTGCCGGCCCCCTTGCCGAACATGAACTGACGGTCGTAGCACTCGCCCCGGATCACCACGCCGTTGTACTCGTCGTCGACGCTGTAGATGTATTTGCTTTTGGTGACGAACTCCGGCATGACGAACATGGTGAACTTGCGGTCGCTCACCTTGACCACCTGCGCCACGAGTTTGATCTTGTACCGCTTGTCGCGGGCATACTGGATGTCCGAATCGTGGATGGTCGAGATGCCGTAGGTGAAGATCCGGTCGGGATGGACGTAAACGCCCAGCGCATGGACGGTGATGATGACCAGTTTGAAGAGCGAGTCGTAGCCCTCGATGTCGAACGAAGGGTCGCTTTCGGCGAATCCGAGCGCCTGTGCCTGCGCCAGGGCGGCATCGTAGTTCTCGTTGTGGTCGAACACCCGTGAGAGAATGTAGTTCGAGGAGCCGTTCAGGATACCCTTTACTTCGAGCAGCAGGTCGTTGTCGTAGTACTCTTCGAGATTGCGGATGACGGGGATCGATCCGCAGGACGATGCGTCGTAAAGCAGCGCCACGTTGTGCTTGCGTTGCAAGTCGATCAGTTCGGGGAGGTGGCGTGCGAGCATCGCCTTGTTGCCCGAGACGACCGGAATGCCCCGTTGCAGGGCACTTTTTACAATCCGGTATGAGGCGGCCGCATCGTCGATCACCTCGACGATCAGGTCGATCGACGGTGAGGAGAGGATCTCTTCGGGATCGGTCGTGAAGTAGGCGCGGTCGATGCTGCGGGGTTTCGAGGCCGAACGGACGCATATCTTGACGATCTCCGCATGGGCGTTCCGGGACTTCTCGAGAACCTGGAAGATGCCTTGCCCGACTACGCCGAAGCCGAACAGGCCGATTTTGATCTTATTCATGGCTGGAATTGATAAAGGGGTTTAAAATTCGGTTCAGTTGTTCGTGTTCGACCAGAAACCCGTCGTGGCCGAACGGCGAGTCGATCTGGTGGTAGGTGCTGTGTGGAAGCAGGTCGTTGAGCGAGCGCATCTCCGAGGCGGGGAAGACGATGTCGGTCGAGATCCCCACGACGAGGCATTGGGCCGTGATGCGTTGCAGGGCCGTTTCGATGCCTCCGCGCCCCCGTCCGACGTTGTGCGTATCGAAGGCGTTGAGGATCTTGTAATAGGAGTAGGCGTTGTAGCGACGGCAGAGTTTCTCGCCCTGGTGCTGCTGGTAGGTGCAGGCACGGTGTTGTACGGGGGTCTCCTCCGTATCCTGCTGGGTAAGGTTGTACCCGTCGGCTCCGCGGTAGGAGAGCAGCCCGATGGCACGCGCTGCCGCCAGTCCCTTCAATCCGGCCGAGGCATAGGGCTCGCCGAAGGTCGAGTCGGCCTCGATGGCCATGCGTTGTGTCTCGTCGATGGCGATGCACCACGGGGTCGCCTTGGCTGCCGTGGCGATCAGCACGAGTTTCTCGATCCGTTCCGGCTCCTCGACGGCCCACTCGACGGCCTGGAACCCTCCGACCGAGCTGCCGATCAGGGCCTCGATGCGGTGAATCCCCAGCATGTCGGCCAGCAGCCGGTGGGCCTTGACCATGTCGCGGATCGTCAACTCGGGAAAATCGCCGTAGTAGGGACGTCCGGTGGCGGGGTTGATGTGGAGCGGTCCGGTGGTACCGTAGTGGGAACCCAGGATGTTGGCGTAGATGATGAAGTGACGGGCCGGGTCGAGGAATCGCCCCGCCTCGACCGTGTGGGGCCACCATGCGGCCACCTCCGAATCGGCCGTCAGGGCGTGGCAGACCCATACGACGTTGTCGTGTGCGGCGTTCAGCTCCCCGTAGGTGCTGAAGGCTATGACCAGTTCGGGCAGGATGCCTCCGCGCTCCAGTTCGAAAGGTCGGTTATGTCGGTATAGATTCATGTTGCTTAGAGTTGTTTGAGTGCGTAGTCGATATCCTCTTTCAAGTCGTCGATATGCTCGATGCCGAGCGAGAAGCGGAGCAGGTTCGGATAGACCCCTGACGCGACGAGCTCCCGTTCGTTGAGCTGTGAGTGGGTAGTCGATGCGGGGTGGATCATCAGGCTCCGTACATCGCCGACGTTGGCGACGTGGCTGATGACGTGCAGGTTGTTCAGAAGGGCAGCCGCCTGTTTGAACGACCCTTTGACCCGGAACGAGAGGACGGCACCGAATCCGTTGGTGAGGTACTTGCGGGCAAGGGTGTGGTAGGGACTGCTTTTCAGGCCCGGGTAGCTGACGCTTTCGACCTTCGGGTGTTTTTCGAGCCATTCGGCCATCTCGAGTGCGTTGTCCGATGAGCGTTGTACACGAAGCGAGAGAGTCTCGAGCCCTTGCAGGAAGAGGAAGGAGTTGAAGGGGCTGAGGCAGGCTCCCGTATCGCGCAGCACTTCGCAGCGAGCCCGCACGGCGAAAGCCTGGTTGCCGCACTTCTGCCAGAAGTTGTATCCGTGGTATCCTTCGGCCGGCTCGCTGAGGAGAGGGTAGCGTCCGTTGCCCCAGTCGAAGTTCCCGCCGTCGACGGCAACTCCGCCCATGCTCGTGGCATGCCCGCCGATCCACTTGGTTGCCGAGTGGGTAACGACGTTGGCTCCCCAGCGTATCGGTTGGCAGAGGTATCCGCCGGCTCCGAACGTATTGTCGACAATTACGGCGACACCGTGTTTGCGGCCGATCTCGGCGATTGCCTCGAAGTCGGGTATGTTGAACGCCGGGTTGCCGATGGTCTCGATGAAGATGGCCTGCGTACGGGAGTCGATCAACGAGGCGATGCTCTTCGGATCGTCGCCCCGGGCGAAGCGGATCTCGATTCCCATGCGGTGGAGGGTGTATTTGAACTGGCTGGTCGTGCCTCCGTAGAGGAACGAGGTACTGACGATATTGTCGCCGGCTGCGGCAATGTTGGTGATGGCCAACATCTGGGCTGCCATGCCGGAGGCGGTGGCAACGGCTGCCGTACCCCCTTCGAGGGTGGCGATACGCTCCTCGAATACAGCGGTTGTGGGGTTGTTCAGCCGGGTGTAGATGTAGCCGGGTTGTTCGAGGGCGAAGATAGAAGCTCCCTGTTCGGCACTCTCGGATGTGTAGGCTGTGGTTTGATGAATGGGGACGGCGCATGAACCTGTAACGGGATCGGATTGTTGACCTGCGTGGATTTGCAGCGTCTCGAAATGAAGTGGTTGTTTTTTCATGGTATGATTGATTTTGGATTGGACGGAAATAAAAAAATCCGGCTGGGAACAGCCGGATTCAAAAGATCACGTGAGATTGTATGACGAATCTTACACCCGGCGTTTATACCTGCGCATAGACATCATCATACCCATCATCGAAACGGATGCCTCGACGTGTGACGGATTCATGTATGTATTGCGGTACTTCATGCGGGTGCTCTGAGAGAGCGTTCTTTCATATTCGGAAGCAAATATAGTGCTTTTTCTGAAAAATTGTCTCTCCCCGGAAAATTTTTGAAGATTCGAGGATCACGGTCGGATGGATGGGAATAGAGCTTCGCTTTTGCACACTCCGCTTTCTATCATATAATATATGGAATATACCTCTCATCGAAAGATGCTCGGAACGGATGGCAAAGTTTGGCAAAGTTTGGCAAAGAGCGTTGTTTCCCCCTCTTTTGAGAAAAAAATGGACGTAAGCAAGTCTTGATGCTCCCTGCTTGGGAACAGAAGAATGAAACGTATTTTTATTTCATCTCTTTTGAATTTGTAGCAGCCGCCGGAAAGGTCTGTATCGTTGTTTGTCATCCATGACGCATCTGGCCGGACCCGGTTCCGGCCGTTTTGATAAAAAGAATCGGGCGATCTGCAAATCAGACCGCCCGATTTTGTGTTTGAGACCGACGGCAAAAAATTGCTGCCGATTCCCGCCGCTCCCGGTTATTGGGATACGGTAAAGGTATAACATTCGCTCAGCGTCGTTCGGGAATTGATCCGGTCGTAAGGATCCAATCCGCACGCGATGGCGCGTAGCGACACTTTTCCGTCGCTGTCTGCGGGGAATGACCATGTTTGGTAATACTGGCCGTAGTAGCGGTATTTGTAGAGTTCACCTATTTCTCCCAACTGTTTGTAAATTTCCTCTGTCATCTTGTCCAGATCACCGCCGCCGAGTGAGGCAAGAGCCTTCTGGTAATCTTCTTCCGTAGCGATGTAGTAGAAGAAGTAACAGTCTTCGATGGAGGGGGTAATGTCGATCCGGAACGGATAGCGTGGGTCTTTTTCGGGGCGATAGGAGATCTCCAGATCGAACGACACATCGATCGTTTCAACGGGAGGCAGCGGGTTGGTCCGGAATATGCAGATGGAGTAATTGCCGTTGCAGTTCCCTTCCGGATCGAGGTCGTAGGCAAGTGCCACGTACTCCGTATCGGGTGTCACTTCGCTCCCGTCGTTGAACTGTTGGAACGTGTTTTCTTCCTTGCTTGCGTTTGTCAGCAGATAATATTCTGCAAAAGATTGCGGAGTTCCGCCCCATGTCATATAATAATTGAGCCATGCATCATATTTCTGCCGGGCATTCTCGATGACCCAGGCCGAAGGATCGGCTGCGATATGTTCGTCGTAGTAGGCTTTTGTAACAGCCATATAGTAATACCATAGCTCTTCACCTTCGAGATTCTCCAGAATAACCTTGAAAGAGTTGCAGTCGGGTTCTACCGAAATCTTGAGAAGCGCGCTGAATGCGGGCTTGGCTTCTTGAGAGAAGACGAAGATCAACGGATCGGCATTGCCGTACGAGATGCGGATTTCGGCTGTACGTGCTTCGCCTTCATTTGGCTCGATCGTGATCTTGGCAGTCGTATTGTCGGAACTTACGACGCGCGCCCAGTCGGCATTACTGTCGACGTAAGGCCGGTCTTTGGTTGTAATGGAGTAGGTAATCGTGAAACTTTCCCCCTCGAAAGGCACGGTCAATTCTTGTTCCATCTCGGTCGAGAGAGCCGGTATGAAGGGTTGTTCCTCGTCGTTGTTACAGCCTGTTGTCAGGCAGACCAGGCCGAACAAAAGTGCGAATATAGATAGGTATTTTCTCATGGTATCCTGTATTTAGTGTTCACAATGATTTGGTTATTGGATGGGCAGCGCAAAGTCCTTGCGGACGATCTGGCTGGTGATACGCCCGAATTCATCGCATCCGCACAGAACGATGCTGACAGGACAATTGTCGGTCAGATCCCACGTGTAAAGTCTCAGATCGGTGGATTGCCATGCTCCGGTGTGGATTTCGCTTGCGGCGGTAGAGGAGAAATACGAGTCGAGATAGTTCTCAACATAGCCCTGCAGCCCACCCCATGTATTGATCGATGACTCCAGCGTGGGTGTGAACGAACAGAGGCAGAGATAGGGTACGGTTGTATTCGAAGGCGTGATTTTCAGGTCGATGTAACAATAGTCTCCACTTTGTGAAGTCAGCGAGGCCTCGACATCGAAACTGAGATCGATAGTCTCTACAGGCGGCAGTGGTTCGGTGCTAAAGACTTTCGAGACGATCTCTCCCGTAGCATTGCAGAAAGGATCGACTTCTATACCGAATGCAACATATTCCGTATCGGGCTGGAGATTGCTGAAGGTATGGCTGTTCCCGTCGGCCTTCGAGATGGAGTAGTAATCGGGGAATGTTTTGGGATTGTTGTTGTAGTTTTGATAATAGTAGGTACGCTACGACATGAACATGCCGATCGAGGAGTTCTTGTCGCAGTAGGTTGCGATCCATTTGGCCGGGTCAGGTGCAATTTGCATGTCGTAGAAGGATTTTGTCTCGACGCGCGGGCAAACCCAATATTCTTCGTAGGGATTCGACACGACGACCGTTGCGCTGTTCATCGTAATCTGTTCGACCGAGAGCGAAATGCTTTGGGTAAAGGGTTCGATCTCTTTCTGATTGAATGTTACGGTGATATTGTTGCATTCGGGATAGGAGAGCGTCACGGTCCCTGTTCGAGGCGCGTCGACGAGTGGATTGACCTTGATTTGGGCCTCTGTTTCCGTATGAGACAGAACCGTTATCCAATCACAGGAGGAGTCGGCATAGGGTCGTCCGTTTTCGACGTTTTCGAGGGTATAATGGATTGTGTAAGAACCCCCGACATACGGTACGACGATTGTTGTTTCGCCGTCGATCTTCAGTTCGGGCAGGAGCGCAGGATCGTTTTCGGGATCGTCGCTGCATCCCATCGAGAGTAGGCCGGCCGTGAATGCCGATACCAGCAAAACCAATTTTTTCATAGGCATGATGTATTAATATTTGTGTTAGTTGAGGACTGTTTGGTGTAGCAAGGATCCGTAGAACCGAATGCAGGAATAATCTTTGGTTTGATGGGTCTCGATAAAGAACCGCTAACTGAAATCAAATATAGCGAAAATATTACTAAAAACATCCTGTCTGTGGATAGTTTTTGAAAGTAATTTTTAAATAGAGAATAGCAGGAAGAAACTGGCCTTTTTCCCCGCTTCGGGTATCTGTTTATGTGCGAAGCGCATGGATTCGGACCGGATCGTGGATCTCATCCGAGATTTTTTGCGGACTCGTCGAAGAGGGGCCGGTATTCCGACCGGGCGCTGTCAGAATCGCAATTTTGCATTTGAAAACCAACTGCCTGGTAGCGACGGTCCGTAGGTATGTCCGGAGTCCTGTTCCCACCCTGATGGGAATCCGACTGATAGGCATCGAAGAGGTGCTGTATACCGGCCTTGAGTTGCATCGTTACGGTTTTGAGAATCGGGAATTCATGGCGAGCTTGAGGTTCGGAGCGAGGAAGTTGTGCTTTGTCGCTCCACTCTTCGGGCTCCTTGTAACGGCGTTACTGCCATGTAATGTCGGCCTGGAGTTCGAGCCACCGTGTGAAGGCGGCTTTGGCTTCGACGTTGATCCTGGCGACGGTTCCTTCGGAGTCGTTGTAGCGTTCGAGTCCCGTCTCTTTGTGTTCGTTGGGTTTGGGAGGCGAAGGTGTGGTTGAGCGACGTGTAGGAACCTTTCACAAACAGGTTGGTTCGTGTGGTTCCGAATGTGCGGTAGAGGTCGAGCGATGCGCTGATGCTGTTCGAGCGTTCTTTCGTATTCGGGAGTAAACATAGTGCTTTTCTGAAAAATTGCTCTCCCCGGAAAATTTTTTGGAAACTCGAAGGTCGCGGTCGGATGGATGAGAATAGAGACTCGTTTTCGTACGTTTCGCTTCCTTCCATGTAAATATGGAATATCGCTCTTCCCGAAAGATGTTCGGTACGGATGGTGAAGTTTGGAAAAAGGTGTTTTTCCCTTTTTTCAGAAAAAAAGTGACCCCAACTATTTTGTAATTTCCAAAAGAGTCCTATATTTGCACCCGATTTCGCGTTCGATTTCGAGCGTAAGAAACGTTCTTTGAAAGGAGTGAAAAATAAAACGATCTTTATTTGGAGGTTTGTTTTGTTTTTTCTATCTTTGCAATCCAAATTGGTCCAAAAGCCGATGTAGCTCAGTTGGCCAGAGCAGCTGATTTGTAATCAGCTGGTCGGGGGTTCGAATCCCTCCATCGGCTCAGTCCGATGCGCAGAGATTCCGAGCAAAAGGGCAGGCGCATGTTCCGCGAGGGACGCAAACAAGGGAAGTTACCAGAGTGGCCAAATGGGGCAGACTGTAAATCTGCTGGCTTACGCCTTCGGTGGTTCGAATCCATCACTTCCCACTAATAAAATTTGAGTACCGCTTGGGTTGTTCGACTTCCGGGTTTCCGGGATAGTGAAACTCCTGACGGTGCGTTTTTGCGGAAGTAGCTCAGTTGATAGAGCATTAGCCTTCCAAGCTAAGGGTCGCGAGTTTGAGCCTCGTCTTCCGCTCTCAGGTGCAGGGTAGCGTGTGATGCAGACCACCTTTCGAGGTTGTGTTTGCGTTGCTCGTTAATCTTGCTGGGAAGAAGATTTCAATGAGAAATTTTTATTAAAATCTTAATACTTTTATACTATGGCAAAAGAAAAATTCGACCGGTCCAAACCGCACGTGAATATCGGTACCATCGGTCACGTAGACCACGGTAAGACGACTCTTACGGCTGCTATCACCACCGTATTGGCAAAGAAAGGTCTCTCTGAGCTCCGTTCGTTCGACTCGATCGACAACGCTCCTGAGGAGAAAGAGCGTGGTATCACGATCAACACTTCGCACGTAGAGTACCAGACGGCTAATCGTCACTATGCTCACGTAGACTGCCCGGGACACGCCGACTATGTGAAGAACATGGTTACCGGTG